>Ga0325414_1007007_pt1 | contig 11977 bp, 4 predicted proteins | sample PopdelMetagenome_8_FD_206183 | JGI IMG/M metagenome (GOLD analysis project Ga0325414, IMG submission 206183) | Populus deltoides microbial communities from Bellville, Georgia, United States - Leaf-PdKOR-R3 | ecosystem: Host-associated > Plants > Phyllosphere > Phylloplane/Leaf | place: USA... | reverse complement strand
CAATTTATAATCTGATTGGAACCTCCTTTGTGTGTGGTTTCCAATTGAATAATAAAAGTTTATACTATACTTGTTTGAAATACCATTAGTGGATCCTCTAACCTTGACATGTGTTGTTATCATTGTTAAATCTTTACGTTAATCTTCCATCTCAAAGTTCTCATCAACTTCTTCTTCTTCTTCATTATTATTATTATTATTATTACTATTATTATTGTTGTTATTGTATTGCTATTAACTATAATTTATACAATTAACCTCCTTGTGGTTCGACCCCGGTCTTGCCGGGTTATTTATTACTTCGACACTCCTGCACTTGGGAGAAGACATCAATCTTTTGGTCGTGTCACTTTTTTTTTGTGAGGTTATCACAATCTCATATCATTGGTCACGAGTTAGTCGAGTTAATTCGGGTTGACTCAGATTTTTTCTCTCAAAGTTTTATTTTTTGAGTTAATCCGAGGTTGATTCAAGTGTTTTTTTTTTAAACTGATTTTCTTTCAATTTCATCTTTCATCATAAGGTTATTGGGCCTTAAGTTTCATGATTTTTTCTACTTTTTTTTTGGGATTATCTCGATCTTATATCCTAAGTTGTTGATCAGTCCACATAACCTAAGTTGACTCGAGTTTCATCATTGTTTTTACTTGATATTTTAACCGTCATTGTTTTATTCCATTTATTTTGTGCAAAGTTATCCTAATCTCAAGATCGAGCCATAAAATTAGTATGCTAACTCTAGTCAGGTTTTTTTTTTATTTTTTAAAATTGATTTTTTTTTCAATTTGTCCTTCAACATTTGATTTACTAGTAATTTAACTTTGATTTTTTTTTTTCATTTCCCTCATTATAAGGTTATCTCATTCTCATTCATTTCTTGTTTTGTTATCAAATAAAATCATTGCGACTTTTTCAGAATATTTAGAGAGTGTCTTTTTATAATATTGACAAATATCCATTTTTTTATTGTAAAAAAATAATGATTTCAAAAAACACATTCATAACATTTACACTTTCTTTTCTCACGTTAGAAATTAACTTGGAATACTATCAATATCATGTTAGTTTAACATGCTCTCTAGCCAATCAATTGGTTACACGTGACATTATTATATTCATATAAATATATATTTTCTATTAACAAAAGCTTAATTTATCTTTAATATTTATATATTATTAAATTAATGAATCTAATATTTAATTTGAATCTAGAGTAAAGTTTATAGGACAAAAACTTTTTGCAAAGGAAATTATAAAGTTGTTATAATTATGAGATTTCTATTGCATGAAAGCATTGTTCCTAAAATATTCATGGACGATGCTCTTTTAAATACTAAACATTTATTAGAGTCATAAAGACTAGTACATATTATATTTTTTTTCTTTATAAAAGGAAGTAGTTGTTCTCATCAACTGAGGTATAAGGGATATCTAGAACTAATATATAAGTGTTTGTTATAAGACATGTTTACTGAACTGACCCGCATAAGAATTTCATATGGAGAGATCATTTATGTCCATTGAAAGGCTTACATGATGGTTGACAGTTGTGTAAGTGATCCTTAAAATTGAAATCACTAGTTATCTTATATAGAGAATGTTATGTTTTGATCCTGATTCATGTTATCTTAATCAAGGTAACAGAGGGCATACATTGGGTATAACATGAACTATATGAAGGTACTTGAATGATCAAGAGATGATTCATCATCCTAGGTGAATTAGAGAAAAAATTTTGTATGTTCTCAAATAGTTTTGACTGATAAATCCTTGGCCAAGGTGGAATGAGATTTGAAAAGAGTTTCAAATCTTACTCAAACAATCAATGACTACTATTATGCAGAGAACAAACATGATTTGACATGACAGACATATTCCATGCTTTAATGTTAAATTGAAATATTATTGATGAAAATATATTAATTATACTGAGAAAACAGTCACTGAAAGGTTAAGTCAAATCACTAATAACTTGTCTAATATTTAGGGAATCATGACACATTGCTAGACGATACAACTGATCTTCAAATATAAATTAATTAATTGTTGAATTGATAATAAATTAAATTACTTAATTTATTTAATTTTATTTAATTAGAATTAAAATTTATATTTGGGCTAACATATTAAGAACCTAATAGGTCACAAACATTAAGAACCATTAGTAAAAAAATTAAACTGGGATGATTTAATTAAAGTATGACTTGATTAAACTATATTTTAGAAATTAAGGACTATAATATAATTAATACATGGATTATATTTCTAGACCTAGAAAAATCAAGTAAGGACTTGATTGAGTTAATTTATAAAATTATCCTGAATTAATATATGAATGTTATTTAGAGGGAAAAATTGATATTTTTCCAATTTATAGGGTTTTTCATATTTTCCTATAAATAGTAAGGCATGTCTCTTTTTTTTTTTTTGTATGATTTAAGACATTTCTCATTGGTGGTTCATGTGAATTATCATTGGAGGTCGAATAATTGGATGACTTGTGGTTTGAGACAACTCAGCCTTTAAAGAATTATTCAAAGTCGAAGAAGATTAGATTTTCAGGTAATAAAATCTCTAGACAACTCTAGATCTATCTAACGGAATCTTAGGGACTCTCGAATAATTTTGTTTTAATGTTTCCGCTGTGTGTATGATATTTAAAAACCCATCATATCATAGTGTGAATACAATTGCTAGTTACTTCCTAAACCCTATCCCTTCATTTTCTACTTCAATTCTATCATTATGAAATTTGTATGGCTTGGTGCATAGTTGATTATGATTTTGATCTCTAAATATTTACGAGTAAAGTTGGGTATTCCTAAATTAATAATGGGTGCCTTTGGCCCTTATTCATATGAACCAGTAAAAGAATTGGCAAAAAGAAGTCATGCATATGGTTTTGTATATAAAACCATTGTTCTTATTTTAATTAAGGGGTCAATCTTGTGGAATAAAATAAAAGAACTCCCGTAACTTTAAATTTTATTACTATTTTATAAAATAAATAGAAAATATTAATAATACATTTCACATGAAACAAATTTTATGGTATTTGACAAGTAATGATTTAAAACATGGTGATAGTTAAATGATGATGATGATGTTGTTGTTGTTTAAGTAATGGTGATGATGGTAGTGACAATGATATGAGTGGTGATGATGGTTAACGGTGAAATTGTAGTGGTAGTGACGTGTTGGTAGTGGTAACGATGATGGATGAGATATGAGTGATGACGACAATAACGGTACTAAAAGAAATGACAATGGTGGCGTCAGAGGTAATAGGGATGGTTAAAACTGCTAGATGATATATAAGTTAATTACTATAGTAAAAGGGTAGAAAGATAATGGAATAATCTCTCAAAAAACTCTCAACATGCAAAATAATTTCCCAACGAATTAATCAACTACTTTTATAATTTGATTATAAAATTTTTTTATTAACCATTTTTATTACGAAATATTTTACTTAAAGAAATAGAAATAGAAAATATCTAAATGTAAAATATTTACTCAAAACAAAGCCCCTTAAACAATTAAAATTTTAAATACCTCATAGTTTGTTCAATTAAATGAATTATTTATGCCCAAAGAAAATGACAGATTAGTAAACTAATTAATTTCCTATTAAAATATCAACAATGATGTGAAAAGCCTCTAATACAACTAGTTGAGTAATATTTCCTGATGAGACCATTTTTTTTAACTGTAAAGATAATTTTAAGTTTGTTTTCATATATTAAAATCAAGTACCTCTTTTATTAGATTTAAGTAAACTATCCACGTTTAGATTGACAATTTATAATAAATTATTTTCTTGCAGTCTCGCAAATCTATTTACTAACTAAATTAATTTAGTAGCAATAGATTAAAAAAAGTATTGCATGTGAATTACTCTAAATGTGTTCGATTCTACACAATTTTATATTTTAAAATCTATTAAGATCTAATTTTCAATCTACTATGGGATGTATCACATACATAAGGAAAAAAAAGTTGGATTTTAATGTTATGATAAATAAGATTTATTAATATAAATATTTTTTTTGTTTCTTATTATTTGGTGAAAAAAGAAGATTGAACATTAACAAATATACTAAAAAAAAATAGGGTGGCTATAATTGTTTATATAAAAAGTAAAACTACCCCCCAGTTCTTTCAATTAATTATTGCACTTCAACTTTTTTTAATTAAATCTTTTTGTGACCTAATTTTATGAGGTATAGTTTGAGATTGAGAAAGAAAAAGAACTAAAACTGAGAAGACCAAATTGTTAAACAAGAGGAAACTACATTTCAATCCCTTTTGTTTTTTGGAATTTTTTTCTTTTGATCAAAATGATCATTTTTTTTTAAGTTTTTAGGTTTGAGAAAGAAGAGAGAAACTCACTGAAAAACAACAAAAAAGAGAGAAATTTATTGGTTTGTCACATTTCAGTAACTTCGATTCTCACCTTTACCTTTTCTTTCAAGGGCCCTTGTTGGTCCAATGCTAGGTCTTTTTGCCCCTCAAGCAAGTAAATACACATTGCCTTGAGGCATTTCCTCTCACTGTGGCCACTCTAGTGAACTTTAATGACAAGTACCTAATAACAACATTGATTTGATGTAGGAGAGGCTTAACTAGAATAACATTGTAACCCAAGGCCATGTCAATGACCATGAAGGTTTGTTTGAGAAAGACACGCTCAAGGTGAGTGCCAATAGTATGTGAGATCTCCAATGTGCCCTTCACTAGTATGCCCGATCCAAATTAGAGGAGTTTGCACATGAGTTAATCTTAAAATGGTATATCCCTATCTATCACTTCTCTAGAAAAGATATTAACCACACTGCCATCATCCACTAACAGTCAATGAACTTGATGGTTAGAAAGGATTGTGGAGATGACTAGGGCATCTTTATGGAGAAAGGTTACCCCCTCTCCATCTTCTAAAGTGAAGATGATGGGCTCGTGTCATAGGTTCTAAAAACAAGTAGCTGTAAAGACTTGTTTCCACACTTTCTCTTCTTCGTGTTGGAATCACCCCCTGTTGAAGTGCTATCTAAGATCACATTAATTTCAGATATTGCCTGAATAGACTCGCAAGGCTCTTCCCTACTTTTCCCATGATGGAAATCCTTCTTCACAAATTGACAGAGATAGCTTTTAGCTATCATCCTTTTGATTTCTTTCTTCAAAATGAAACACTCTTATGTGTCATGTCCTTTATCCCTATGGAATAGACAATACTTCTTAGAAGTGCGAGTGTTAGGTGGTGATCTCATGGGCGAAAGATATTGAACAAATGTTTTACCCTCGATGACAGTAAAGACTTTTGTAAAGGTGGCATCCAATATAGTGGTGTACATTTTAGGGTAGGTTAGGCGTCTCCTGGTTGGTTTCTTTTGACATTTCTTAGGGTTATCATCCCTCCTATAAGAGCGATCCCGCTTGAAAGATCTCTTTGATTGACTCTTTTTATAGAAATAAGGAGGCCTATATTATGGCACATTTACCTCTTCACTTGTATATGGTTCTTCATGGTCTGCTTTAATTTCAACAAACTTCTATTTGGTAGAGCATACAACTTTTTCCACAAAGCTCTCCTCTTACCCTATTTATCAAGGCCTCAAAAGCCATTAGCTTGATTAATTCGTCAACCTTGATCATTTCCTTATTAAAACTCTTCAGATATACTTATGTGGACTCATCATTTGCTTGAGTAACCCCAAAGAGTTTTGTGAAACTTTTTTTAGCTGGGATGCTTGTGCTAAACCATGCTACCAATTGGTGCAAAGGTCATCAAAGCTTATAATAGAGCCTGACTTCAAATTATTATACCATGCATATAATACCATACACATACTGACCTTTTGAAGGTTGTGAGGAGGATCTTACACATGACATTGTTATCTTAGATGACAAATTCTAGGATTCTCTATATATTTTATGTATGTTTTTTTTTTTGGGTTAGCAAGACTGACCATGGTTGTACAAAGTCATCTTGGTGGAAATATAGTCATTGGGAGTACAAGTACACATCACTTATCTTAACAAGAGATAATCTCATATCTAATGAAGAATGTAGACATCTTCATATGCATGCTCCCCCTGCAACTGCTTTCTCACTCCTGTGTCTATAAGGTTTTAGGGAGTTTAAGGTTTCTGGAGTGGAATAACGAGATCAATGGCTAGCCTTCATCCTGTAATGGCTAGATGAGTGTCAATAATACTTGTTATGTGCATGAGCATCATGACAACGTGAACGCCCTTTAATAGGGCTTAGTGACCATTAAGGATGAAAGCCTTATAACGTGTCATTCTGCCAAAAATCTTTTAGATAGTGCAATTGTTTGCGAGTTCTTGGTGTAGTCTACAATTGTAGAGCTATAAAAAGGGTGTTGTTGCAAGTGTAAGATTTGTTGAGGTGGCAAAAACTGATTTTGCCTCTAAGCTGCCAACACAACCTATGTAAAGAGTTGCACTTGGTTGATAAGCTGGTGAAAGTTTGGTTGGACAGAAGTGTCCACTATGGCAAGGAGGTCTGTCATACATCCTATTCTAAGAGTGTCTTGATTATCTGTCATTGATGGTGATTAGAGATAATAAAAAACTAGTACTGGTAGAACAATTGATGACTTTTTAATCATATTCTTATAAACTATACCAATTGATGATGTTCCAAAATCTAAAGTGCTTAGGAATAATATTTTTAGCGATTAGATTATGGGTTAATCATAGGTTCTAAAAAAGCTTGTAACTTGCAAAACAGTCTCATTTGGAGCGATTTGAGGACCCTTAGATGACAAAGTCAGTGACCTTTAAGTAAATAGTTATAATAAATGAGAGAATGAACATTTATTTTTAAGAAAAAAAAGTGTTTGTTATTAATTTTGATAGGATAAATGCTATGAAATTATGAATGTATTTTGGTTGAGAACAAAGAATGTGAACCCTTTAACCTATGTGATTCTAGGGGTATTTATACTCTTAGAACCCTGTAGAAAAGATACCTCTTAAAGGTTTACGAGGTCTTTCTACCCATATAGTACTCATTAGAGATGAAAATCCCTGACATTAACATTAATACGTGGTGAGATATCCTTGATATTAATTTTAATAGGGGATAAGAGACGAATATCCCTAATATTAACATTATTTATTAAAAGTCATAAGAATAAACAAATGGAGCCTTATGGCCTAATATTGGATCTATAATGATCTTTAAACCTTTAGCCATTTCTGCTTCACACGTTACAAAGCCCATGGTTAATGGGTATGGCAACGAGCTAAACTTGTATCCACTTGGGCTCGACACAGTACCCAACTCAAGGGCGGTGAGTTTGACAGATCACAAGACTCACGCGCCCATTGAGCTTGGCATGCAGATAAGCCCAATAATACTAGGTCCGGCAGTTCACCAACTGCATACCCACATGAGTTTGACACGATGACAAGCCCAATGACAGAAGGTATGATAATTTGCCAGATTTATGTCTGTTTTGGCTCATCACTAGAAAAAAGTATTAGCAACATCTAAATATTTTTTTATGTTAAAAAAATTTAACCCGGTCTATAATGTAACACAAATGAATACTCTAGTGAATTTTTGAATTAAGTGTCACATAACGATAGGGAGAGCATAAAACGAAGAAAGGAAGAAGAGATGTGGGTTAGTCCTTCCCTGGAATCAAACCCCACCTTTTACCTTTATAGCAAATAAAAGAGATATACCTTAGATTGGTCCCCATTTTCTTAATTAGTTTCCTAATCTATATTCTTATCTAGTTGAGTATCCAATAAATTCGAAACCATGAATTAGATCCTTCCATGAACAAATATGCCCAATCTTTCTCTCAATTAGCTCCTCAACCTAGAACAGTGTTAGACAAATTTGTTGAAACAAGGATCCAATTGACTAAAAATATAGTTCCATGACCTCATTGAAAAGTAGTTATATGATGGGCGGCGACCGACCCCTCTCGCCCTTTCCTCACAAAGCAGAAGTCAGCCCTCTCCATGGCCAGCTAGTCACTCTCGGGCCATCTCTTTTCTTTTCCTCATTTTTCTATTATAAGTAGCATTTTTTTTTTAATTCTGTTTACAGAAAGAAATCTACCTGTAAAAAAGATGGATGAACTCACAAAGGTACTTTACCTTCTATCCATTAAATTTGCGATGCCCTGTTCTATACTTGAACATTTGTATATCACAAGAACATAATAGATTCTGACATCGACAACAAACACAGTAAATTCTACCTCTGGCATGCAGATTAACAAAAAATATCATGTATGGCCGACCCTAACTTAACTTAGATTGAGGTCATGTTGTTCTTGTTAACATGGTGAAACTGTTCTTTCTTTATTTACTAGATTTGATGAAGTCATAAAGGCACATTAACCTTTTCTTTTTTATATTTCATTTTTATCGATTTAATTTACTTTCAATTGAACCCGTAAAAATACAGCAACCAATGCATGTTTATATCACAAAAACAGCAATGGACAATGAAACCCAGATTTCAAATATTTATAATAAAATCCTTTTCTTCTCCAAATTTCTCAATAGTATTCGGTGTTAGAATCTTGACTAGATATTTTAATTAATTAAAATAGGAAAATGCAAAAATAAGTAGAAAGAAAGAGTTCATGTGTTCTCGTGGGGTGGCTTTTGTTGCCGTTAGTGATAAGCACGCCTGGCAACTCATCATTCCCTCCAACTCCCTTCTCTCTCTCCCGTTCCCTATTCTTCCTCTTCTTCTTCTCTTTAGGCCCCCACCTCTCTCTCTCTCTCTCTCTCCCCCTTTTTTTAAGCCTGTCCAGCTTTTCTCTCCTCCTCTCTCTGTCTTGGCAGCTAAAACAAGAAAAATTAAAAACAAATTCTAATCTTCTCTTAATTTTTGTGATTAGATTGGATCTGGGGTTGGTTCTTTATTGGATTATCAGCTTCATACACCAGGTATTTTCATGTCACGATTGTGAATTTCCCATTTTTTTAGCATCTGTGTTTCTTAATTATCATCCCTTTTGCTGAATCCATTAAAGTAGACCACAATTTTGGTTCCTCTGTGGATGTTTGACATGTGGGGTTTTCTTGTTCGTATTGAAAGTAGCAAGATTTTGTTGTTTACAGTTTTTTTTTTTGGTTTTCGGTGCTCTGGGTTTGATCTGGTGTTTTTAGATTGGTCCTTTTATTGATCTTGGTTACGTTAGCTTATGTTGGCAATGGTAGGCTACTTGATCCAGGCAAAATTGCATCTTTTGGTGTGTGGTTTAGTAAAATATTGTTTGTTTTCGAATTTCGATATTTTGGAAGGTTTATTTTGTTGGATTTTCAATGTAGGTTTGGTTAGTATTTCGTTTTCTAATGTTTTGTTATAGAGTTTCTCGTCAAATTCTTCTCTTCTATGAGTAGTTTTGCTTTGATCATTGGTTGGTGTGCCAAATGTTTTCTAGTTGTGATTCCATGTTTTGACTCACATATTATCCGGGTTTATTGATTTCATATTATGGCATTGTCTTGGTTTTTGTGTCATTTTTATAATATTATTTTGTCTGGGATTTTGCCATTTATTGGTTAGTTGCCTACTTAATACCACCATGCGAGTATATACCAAAACATGGAACTGTTTGATGTACGGTTCTACTTAGATGGGCAGAAAAGGGCTGGTTTTTGTTTTTGTGTTATAATTAATGCTTTTTGGTATTTTTAAATGATTTTGATGTTTTAATATAAATATATATATATATATTTTTTTTTTTGATGCATTTTCAATTGAAAAACTTTTTTAAAAAGTATCTTATATCACAATACCAACACGCACTAATGTGATTGGCTTGAGTAAATGGGAGATAGAACCAATTGACAGACATACCTTTGAGTTTGAGGCTAATTTCACATTTCAGATAGCCATGCTTTTGGTTGGATTAGTTGATATGCTGAATGGCATTGGCATGTTGTGTTTTATTAATCTAAAAACAAGTCTAGAATTTATAGCATTGATCTTCCAGTTGCTTGCACCATCTATCCTGCTGAGAATGAAGTTCTTTGATACCTTTTGGAAGCTAAGAACTTGAGCAAAAAGCAAATGATCGTAGTATTATGAGGTGACTAAGGATGCTAGAATGTGATTATGCAGTTTCCTCTAGAGATGTGATGATAGGAAAGGATGCTAGAATGTGATTATGCAGTTTCCTATAGAGATGTGATGATAGGAACTTAGTTACTGATTATATCTTAGAAATGGGAAAACATGTTGAATTGCGGAAACTGATACTCAATCTGCTAAAGGTATGAGTAAGTACATATGTATCTGGAATTTCATAGTTTTTAGTTTCTAAAAATTGAATGACAATATCATCCTCCAAAGTTCTTTGTCTGGGATTCAGGAATAGGATACAACAACATGCAATGTGAAAACAAATTTGAGACTGCAAACTTCTGTTGAAACATCAGAGTCAGAAACAGATTTTAAACAGATGCATGCATCTGTAGAACGTTCTTATGGTAAACATTGAATTTGGCTATGAAGCATTACGGTGTAAATGGGGCTATTCTCAATTCCAGAATTATTTTAGATGACTTACCTTGGGAAATTTTATACTTCCTGAGCTTCTGCCATTGACACACATCCTTGAAGGCATGTGTTTCCACTGTTTAAGAGGTTCCTGCAAAGTGTTATTAAACAGTTTCCTGTTAGTGTCCTCCTTTTCCAGAGAATTCCAGAATTATTTTAGATGACTTACCTTGGGAAATTTTATACTTCCTGAGCTTCTGCCATTGACACACATCCTTGAAGGCATGTGTTTCCACTGTTTAAGAGGTTCCTGCAAAGTGTTATTAAACAGTTTCCTGTTACTGTCCTCCTTTTCCAGAGACAAGTTTTTTGTATCGATGCTAAGTGTTGGAGATGAGATATGTTTAAGCATGCATTGTCGGCATTGAAGGATTCATGTTGAGCAGCTAATCAATCTGGAAATGATTCAGATCTGTCGTACTTATTAAAATTAAGTCACACAAGCATGTTCAGATTTATTATGATCCTTTACCTATTTTGCATGTTCTTCCTTTAAATTGTACTAATAGGCATGGAGTCTGAATTGTTTTTGACTTTGTTCTATTTTAATTGCGAAGTTATTTTGTTTGCCTCACACCAAGAAGTTTCTGAGTCCCACCTCCTCTCCATTCTATAGAGTATAGAGTCGTTGCCTGAAATTGTTTCATTACTTGTGCCTTTTCAAGTAGTTTGTATCCTTTCTTTTCCATTCCATTAACTAATATAAATGATGCCAATTCATTTCAGGGTAATCCTTTCTCTATATTCAGCCTGAAGTTGTGGCCATCCAAATAATTGAAGAGCAGAAACAGTATGGCTGTTTCCATGAGAGATTTAGACTCAGCCTTTCAGGGAGCTGGACAAAAGGCGTATCCTTTGTTTGACAAAATATGAAGCATATTTGAGTTATCTTTGTTCACTTATGAAATTCTTTTTTGCGAGTTGCACTTTCTGAAAGTTCTGATTTCCTTTAATGTGGCTTGTATTTTAGTTGCATAGTAACTCAAGGGGTGTGAACTATTACAACCACCTGTGTTAATCTTAGATAGATATAGTTTTCAATTGTTCTATCTCTGCAAGACCATTTCCTTGACAAATATAGTGGACTTGAAATATGGCGGATTGAAAACTTTCGTCCTGTTCCTGTGCCGAAGTCCTCTCATGGAAAATTTTTTATGGGGGACTCCTATGTAATTTTGCAGGTTGGTGTTTTGTTTCCTATTCATTGTGCTTCTTGTGTGTGTGTGCATGCATCTGCATGTGTTTGTTCTATAAATGGTTGCAAAAGGAGAAGGGTTCATATGATCATATGATTGGGTAAATTGTTGGTTATCTGATTTTGTTTGGAGTTCTCTTCACTAGCTTTAATAGTGAGAAAGAAGATCAATCAGGTAGAAGTTGGGGGGGGGGGGGGGGGGTTATCTAAGAGGGTTT
>Ga0325414_1007001_pt1 | contig 11983 bp, 4 predicted proteins | sample PopdelMetagenome_8_FD_206183 | JGI IMG/M metagenome (GOLD analysis project Ga0325414, IMG submission 206183) | Populus deltoides microbial communities from Bellville, Georgia, United States - Leaf-PdKOR-R3 | ecosystem: Host-associated > Plants > Phyllosphere > Phylloplane/Leaf | place: USA... | reverse complement strand
GAGCTCGTTTTCCTTCGATCTTTACATATGTCAGACAATCTCTTCCGGTCTACCTTGTGTTCATTGCTATTCTTCCTCTCACAAAGGTTCACTCTCAGAAACACCAGGTACCTGCTATATATACATAGGCCCTCCGTTTGCATGTATTAATCCTGGAAACTCATCTTGATCTATATAGAGCCATAGCAGATATCAGCACAGAGTCCATTATAATCTCTTCCTGTTAGTAGCTATATATTTCTTACTCAAGTGCTAATTAAACTTGTCAGGATTCAGGAGTGATGGGATAATGCATATACCTCAAATTAATATTAATTACATTCAAGTAATGTCAATGAAGGTCATTTTATGTAATGCTATCCATTGCATGCAGATACTGAATACAACCGATCTCATCTCCCTTCTCCTCATATATCCATGGAAAAACACAGTCGACATTCATGATAACATGACCGTTGCTTTATCCTCGACGACACCCTTACCTAGTCAACCAGATATTGTGAAAGACTGTTCTGACCAAGGACTGCAAATTAACAGAAACAAGCACAGCTAAATCACACGCTTCATGGAAAACATCATCAATTTACCAGTGCAATATATATTCATGGCTCCTGCTTTGAAGTTGTGATCTTATTGAGGTCCCTTTTCTCGTGACAAGTATTACCAAGGTTGGCAAACGTTGTCCTTCACTATCCATGGCCCGTGGGTCTCTCCCGTCGATTAGTATATCCAAAAGCAGTCAATTCTATGAACAAACTGTGTTTCCAGTATGTAAACTCATTCTGGAATTAGAAATGATGAAGATAAAGTAATCTTGAACACTAATTTCAAAGAGAGGAGGATAGTACATTGTTTCCCATCTCTCACAGTAAAACAAGCAAATTAAAATCACCTTTGGAGGTAAGGATGACAGATTGATATACCGGGCTTGTAGACGTAATATTTCTTGGTATTCGGTGAGGATCTGACATTAACATATAGGAATCTAATATAAATAGATTATGTGGATGGTTTAGAAGATGTTTTTATTATTTGATAGAATAAGTTTAGGTATATCTGGAACAATCATATCTAGTTAGCTTTTTAAAATTGTGATAATGAGAAATTTAACTGTTAGATCATGTTTAATTTTTTTTATCAGTGATTTAACGAGTAATTTTTTTTAGATTAGCAACTGTATCACTGAATGGATCGCTGAATATTTCAGAATTGCATTTTGAGCATTGATGCTCTAGTTTGGGTTGATTTTATTATTTTTCTAGTGTTTTTATTTTAATGTCATTTTTTTTGTTTATTTCTTTTATATTCTTAATTTTTTTTTAATAAATATAGTTTTCTAATCTATTTAAAGTTCTTGTACACGTTTTAAGAGGATAATCACCATATACTTTATTTTTATTAGAATAAAATTATGAATTTAAACTTTCTTTACTTAATAAATGTTATGTGAGTGTTTTTTTTTTTTAATATTTTTTGTATTATTATAGTCCTACTTGGTTTCCACTTGCATCACAATTTGACCCCACCTCACGACACAGATTTCATCAAATCAGATTGGATCCAATTTTTATTTGGATTGATTGAAGTGGAGGCAGATAAAATTCGACATTAAAACATTAAAATTAAATGAAATTTTTTTTTATAGTATTTGGAAAAATTAGTTCTAGTTAGACAACCAAATCCATATAAACAACCTGGAAAATGTTTTAACATATGGTCAAAATATTAAAAATGGAAGCTTAATCTTTATTTTTCATGCTTAATTAACACATAAATGTAATTAATTAAGACAACCTCCAAATAGCATACTTGAGCTACAACTTTGACCGACTAAAAATATGTCCCAACCCTTCAATTTCCTTTTTTTTTCTTCTAATTTCTTATCTTTCTAAATATGCCCTCTTCTCAAGGGATCAAGTAAGGTTTACACAGGTGAAAGTTGGGTCAAAATTGTCTATCTAAAATAAAATTCTATTTCTGTTAGGCTATCAACTTTGACCATTAAATCCCGCGTAGAATTTGTTGTCTTTCCCACCAAAATAGTAGACGAGTCTACAATGCAAATTGCAAAATGCTTGTTTTTTGCTTTTATGTTTTTTTTTTTTTTTTTCCCTTTCAAAAGAAAGAAAGAGAAGCCTGAAAATTCATTGGGGAGGGGGAGGGGTGTTTTCTTCTTCAAGATACAACATTTTTAAGGTACCTCTTGTTTTGTTATGTGCTCATTTTAGTCCTTCTCATGTAGCATTACTGTTTTTAGCTTGGAGTATTGAACATTGTTCTGTGTCCTTTGATTGACATGCTGGGGTTGGATTAGTTTCCTAAAGGGTGTTAATTATGTCATTAAAGTCTTGATTTGCAAATGATATGATGAGCTTTGGTTGATCATGCAGATAAGTTTTGAAGGACAAATTTTGAAGCAAAAGGATGGTAAACATCAGGGGAGCAGATCAACAAAAAGGTTCAGCATCACCAAGGGCAGAGGTGGGAGAGATTGACACCAAGAAGCCATTTCAATCTGTCAAAGCTGCGGTTAGTTTATTTGGAGAAGTAGCTCTCAAAGGGAAACCTGCTGTCAGGAGATCAAGGCTTTCTTCAGAGGTAAAATCCAATGCCAAGTTTTGCAATGCAATTGATGATGATTACTTATTGATAGCTTGATGGATAAAATTTTCATATTTTCTTTGTACAAGTTTAGGGTATGTTTTGATCAATGGAGAACATATAATGTCATGGTATAGTATTGGGATGTTTTTGAAAATCTCTAAGCTTTAGGGTGTGTTTGTGTGTATGAGTTTGGTAAAGGTGGTGAAGAAAAGGTTCAAATTTGTGATTGAATGTAAAATTAAACCTTTGGTTTTCTAGAATGTGATTGACAAGGAGACGCAACTTCTACTGGCTCAAAGAGAAGTAGGCAGGTTCAAGAGGGTGCTGCAGAGTGCCGAAACTACAAAAGCTCGAGCGAATTCTGAACTTCAAAAGGCAAAGAGAACATTGAATGATTTAACCACCAAGCTCAAAGCTGTAGATGAGTCCAAGAAATCAGCAATAGAAACTGCAGAAGCGGTAAAAGAAAAGGCTAGGCGACTTGAAGAAGCAAAATCCCAACAACTCGTGGGGAATGCAGCTCGAAAACGGGAATTGGATGAGGCAAGACAACAGTACAAGATGGCTGCTCGTGAACTTAATGCTGCAAAGCAACAAATCAACAAGATCCGACAGGATTTTGATGCAGCATTGGAGTCAAAATCATCTTCGTTCCAGCAGGCAGCAGAAACTCAGCGTTCGGCAAATATGAACAAAGAAAGGGTTAGTGAGCTTTCGAAGGAAATTGGAGCTATGCGGGAATCAGCTCAACAACTGAAGATTGCTTCTGCACAAATTCAAGAACAGCAGGAAAATTTAGTGGAAGAAAAAGATGCTCGCATACATTTTTGTAAGGCTGCCACGGCAGAAGCAGAAAAGAACTTGGAGATTTTGAAGAAAGAATATGATCCTGAGCTCACAAAGAATCTTGAGGTGAAGCTCGCAGAAACATCAGCAGAGATTGAACTTTTACAAGAAGAGATGAAAAAGGCCCATGCCTTAGAAATGGAAAAGGTAAAGGTTTTAACCATCGAGTTCAATGAAGCAACGAAGGCACTGCAAGAAATTGCCACCGAAGAGAGTTCTCTTCGACATATGTTGACATCCCTTGCAGCAGATTTGGAAAACGTGAAGACAGAGAAAATTGAATTGCTGGAGAAAGAAATAGAGAAAGAATATGCTGCAATGGAAAAAGAAACTGAAAGTGCTAGAAGAGAAGCCGAAGAGTTGAAGAAGAAAGCCGAGGAGATGAGGAAGAATGCTGAAGAGCTGAAGGAAGAAACAAAAAATGCCAGATTACTGGCCCAAGATGTGGAGGGAAAGCTAGAACTTGCTCTTAAAGAGGCTGAAGAAGCCAAGGCAGCAGAAAAGAAAGCTCACGAAGATATGAAGACAATATCTGAAAGTGAGAGCATTCAAGATCAAGATTTCGGCAACAAGATCAAACTCGCACCGGAAGAGTTCGAGAGTTTGAAAAAGAAAGAGGAGGAATCAGGAAATATTGCAGATACAAAAGTGGCTGATGCCATGGCTCAGATAGAAGTAGTGAAGGCAAGAAATAAAGAGGCAGAAAAGAAATTGGTGGCAAATTTAAAAGCAATTGAAGAAATTAAAGAAGCAACTGACATGGCTTTGAGGTCAGCAGAAATGTCAGAGGCTGCAGAAAAGACCCTCGAGACTCAACTCCAGAGGTGGCGTGAGGAAGCGCAAACGATGGTGGTAGCTTAAAGTGCCTTCAAGATGGTAGAACATTCAAATGAGTCATCGGGATCGCTTCCATTAATTCTGCAACTGAAAATCAGATCTAGCAGATTATTCAGATTAGTCATTGGGATTCAAAAGTACAACGTTTGGTAAATCCTCGGTATGATTTCCCCAAGCTGATGTGTTTACCAACCAGAAAACCTTGTCTACATGAGTTGTTGTCATGATGTATTCTCTATCATATGAAACCAATTCTGGGAGGGAAATAAATAACTAAAGATTCATTCTTGGGCAACCATATACCTGTCATCATATGCAATCTAAGCATTTCTGGGGGAAGAAAGGTATTTAGATTCAACATGTTTCTCTCTATGACTATTATCAATGTAAGACTTACAAGCTAAAAATTACAATTCTCCACTGCATTCCTACACCATGTCAGGCTGGGGCCGAGCTTTATACCGATCACCCAGCCAGAATATCAGATTACATGCATAGCTTTAAGTTTTCCCCTGCCATGTAAAGGTAACATGGTCGACTACTATTACATGCATTTCTATTGTATACTTGTAACAAAGTCCTCAGGATCAAGAGTTAAGATCCTCTGCTTAAATCACGGGCAACGAGTAGTTCTGTGGTCAGAGTCGTCATTGATTTTGAGGCCATTCAGGGACCCAGAAACCCCATTCCTTTTCTCAAAATTATGCATCTGGGATTCAATTGTTTTAGCTATCTCCGTTCCTTCGACAGCTGGTTCAGGCAGATCCACGTGGAAAGACCCTTGTTTGATTGGTTGAGAAGGTTCACTCTCTAAAGATTTCTGCTTGACGTAGTTGTATAGCTGTTGATGAAAGGGATGATCCAAGGAAAAGCAGTTGTCATTTGCATACCCTGAATGTCGAGATGATCCAGACCCTTCTCTTTTACAGAAATGTGGAAGAGATGCATAATCCATTATCTGCATTAAACATGCTCATCCAGCTTAGTCCATAAGATATGGTGTGTAATGATCATCGAAAAGCGTGGACATAAAGTTGTTGAAATTTACTAAATCAACTGTAGTGAATTAAGAACAACCAGCAGTCAAGTTTCCAATATTTCAAGAATCACGGTTCACAGAGAAGCCATCGTTACCTTCAACAGCTCATCTCGCCCGTTTCCAGACAACACCTGAATTTTTTTTCTTGTCCTCTCCTGCAGCAGAGGCTTGACAACCTAGCAAAAATTCAAATGTTGAAAAGGTGCTTATAACAAGGTCCTTTCAATATTTTCACAGATAAAACATTCTTCTACTCAATCTTATACGAGATGATAATTTGCACCAGCACATGAATACTTAATGGAAAAGGTTAAAAAGCAAGGATATTCAACTGCAATGAGAGAAAAAGGAGGCTTACCTTCCAACAAGCTGAAAATACATATGGGGCATTTACAATGTAATATGTATGTGTTTTCTCTGGGTAGTTCAAGTCATCAATAGTTGAAATGAGGGTCACCATCTGCAGTAACATGACATGATGCATAAGTATTTTTGCACTATATCCACCCTTTCAGAAATGTGATAGTGATAAAGATTCACCACAATATACTGGTTAGAGGTTTAAAGTAAGAAAAAGTATCAGTGAGTTGGCTGAAATTCCTGGATCAAGCAACCCACCTAACATAATAGCTGAAGTTGAATCATCCTCTGAATAAGAAAACTACATAAAATAATATAGACTGGACTGATGAAACGGGTCCTATGAACAAAACAAACTAGCCCAGAAAGTTATACCTTTATTTGGTTCAGTGCTGAAAGCTTTAGGCCAGACATATCCAAAACCTTTACGCCGGTTGTTATTGGTCGCCCATACTTTTTTGACGCGGTAGGCTACAAAAAAAAAATATGCAAGTGAGAAAAATCACCTTAAGAACTCGGAAGTAGGAAGTTGCCAAACTCAAATACTCACCAAAACAATGCGGTCCCGATATTCGTTGATTTGAATGTGAGACTGCATATAGTAGTGGACCTGTAATGAAATAAGACAGGTAAAATACTGAACTCTTGAACACTCACAGAATTAAGATTTAATGTCAAAAGGTTACTAATCCAAACATTATGATTTATACAGTGAGGCATAGCTAAAGGATTTTATAGCAATACTTACAGATGCTTTGTCATATGTGCTGAGCCCAACACCATGAGCAAATACAGGAAGCCCCTGAATAAGATGACAAGGGTTGCAAGAACATTTGAGATAAATTCTTTTGTGTGATATAAACAATATTGTTTTCTCCATTGCACAAGATGCAGCAGGGTTTTTAAAAGGTTATAAACTAGGATTAAGAAACCATAAACAAGACAAATATAAGCATAGAATGAGCACCTCTCGAGAGTAACCCGACATTCCTATGAGATGGGAATCACGCACTGCTCTGTACAAATCAGTTGGAACTATGGGTTTCTGCATTTGGGAGCGGCATCCAGATTAGAAGTGTAATATGTAAAAGTCTTAAGACACATTACCAAGAAGCCTCTAACTAATACACAAACATCAAACTTCTATTCCATCTTGGGAAAGCTAGGAAGACATAAACATAAATGTGGGACTTGATCTTAACAAAAGCTTACCATTAATATATTGTCGATCTCATTGTGTACCCTCCAGTTCAAACAATCCAGTAACTGCAGCATCATACACATATCATCTCAGGTGAGTGAGATTAAACTATTTTTATCACATTTAAAGAACTTAACATTGAGATCCATAGGTCACTTCAACCAGAGTTGCTGCTAACCATTTTATGGGCTTTGGTAACATTCCATTCTCTAGCTTTTAGAAAACGCGCCAGCGTTTCAGCTTGATATCCTTGATGGACAGTCTGCCAGATCAAGAAACAATAATTTAGATAGTAAGAAACTGTAATTTACAGAGATTTGATAATGAAAGTGCATAACAATCCAAAGAAACCAAAACATAAACAAATCTATGCTGACACAACATAATGGCAACAGAGAATTTTCACATTCATATCATATGCCATTTATAGACTTAGTTAGGTAAAAGAAAGGAATTATAAACAAACCCAATAAATGAGTTTAAACCAATTAGTTGTCAGTCAAGAAAGATTGTTTCTACCAACCCCAGATAACGGCTCGAATCAGAGCTTCTCATCAATCCAAGATGACATCAAGCAATGAAATGCCAAATTCAACACACCCAGAAGCCCAATAAGCATCCTTTTTTCCTAGATCAAACCTTACTAGGACTGCTCACCACATTTTTTTCCTTAATTCTTTTGAAGCTATCACCTTAATAACAACATCCAAGATTAAACATCATAGTGGCATTAAAAAATCATGAAAGATGAACATCTATGAAAGAAGAGTAAATCAAGGCTGGAAAAGGGAATAGTGGATCAGAATCACATTCTGCAGCTGATAACAACAGAATTACATGATTCACTGTTATTTACATAATTCATCTAATTTCAACAACGAAAAGACTTGAAAAATCTTGACTCCAAGTTGAAGAGACGGATCCCATAAAGAAGAAACAAAGATAAAGAGCAGAAACAATTGCAAACCTGATAAGTTCTCTTCAATGGCTCCTCAACTGCCATCACATTTTGAAATGAATAAGCACAATTGAAAACAGTAAAGTCAAGCAATGTTTTCAAAAAAGTGAACAAGTAAAAGGAGATCAGAACTGAACCTTGATCCATCAATGCCTTAAACTGGTTGATTGCATCCTGTGAAACAGTCCCCATTCTTTCTTTCTTCTTCTCCTGACAAAATTACCAGGACAAGAAGAAAAGCACTAGCAAATAACCAAGGTTAGACAAGCACTGGCAAATAACCGTATTGTTTATCACTTCGCAAAATAAATCCTAACACTTGATTTGGAGGATTATTAACACTTGAACAAAGGTTTTTAAGGTACCATATTGTTTCAAGTAGAGTATTAAAGAACAGGACTTTAGAGGTCAAGAAAGGAGGGTTTACGAGTAAAAGTCCATATCCCACCTAGAAAATGAAGCTCTGAAGTTATCTATCTCTATGGCTTCACATGGCACCACACACAAGCATGACCCAACATTTTTGTCCTTTTGTGACATTAATGACGGAAGAAAGTGAAGGGAAAGCTCCTTAAAATTCTCCTCTTTAACTCATTTTTTGGCTTTTGATTTTTCATTTCCTCTCGAGTTACTGCTTTAATTTCACCACCCATTGATTTGGACAGGTTTTCTAGTGTGACCATGAACACACTTCCATCTATTTTGAACAAGTGATTTAGCTACCTAACATCTGGTCTTAAAGAAAAATTATCGGTACAAGATCACCAAGTCCTCCAACCTTATACTAATTTTCATTAAGGTCCCTTAAGAATTATTTTCCAACTAGGTCCCCCATCATAGCAGGTTAACCATGTCTTCCATCTAGAGCATTGTTATAAAACCTGACTCAGCCTAGCAGATCAACCGGGTATCTATTGTTTTAGGATCTAATTTAGAATGATGTAGTTATTTATTAACTGGGGTTAATCCATAATATGGGTCTCGAGATGAGATACGGGTTGGGATGAATTTTATAACTTTGATAGATAGAAAGCTCGTGTGTTTATGAAAATTCACTAGAGGATAGGAGGGAGTCACTTGATGATTTATGATAGGACGAAACCTAATTGAGAGAAAAGGAGATCTTTAGGGATCAAATTGAGAAGTGGCTTATAGAACAGTGACTTTTATATAAATTTGTTAACCACTTTTCTTTATTTGTCTTTGTGCCTGGTAGGGTTGAATCATTTATGGCTAGCTGGCGATCAACAAAGTCGGCATGGACAATCTAGTCAGTCTACCCTTGGAATCTAACTAGACTAGAATTCACAGAACCGAAGACAAGTACATGGTCTATCCTGTCTCCTGTGTTTTGGTTGCGGTATTGCATTGAAATACGTAAGACTGGTTCGTTTGTCTTAAACGTGTTTTTAAAGATTATTATAACAAAATCTTAAATTTATTTTGATAGACAAATTAAAAATTATAACAAATTGACAAAAAAAAAAGTAAAGAAAAAAAATAAAAAATCAAAAGAAAAGGACCAAACTGAAATAAATATTATTATTATTAAAAAAAATCATAAATTTGATTTGAAGGATAAAATTAAAAAATATAACTACTACTATTATTATTATTATTATGAGAAATTATAATTGAATGATTAAATTGAAAAAAACTTTTATAAAAAAATAAAATTAAAATAAGAAATTAAAAGAATGAGATCTAAAATTGAAAATCAAACAACAAAGGACAATGATGTACTTTAACTGTTAAAAAAGAGAAAAAAAAAACAAAAATAAAAAACCATCGGTGACAATCTGATCACCACACGCATGCATGCGTCACGCTATATGGAAGAGAAGATGATTGTACATCCAATGAGACAACAGATAGCTAGATTTGGTCATCGAGTGGCATCACATGCGCCACCTAAATGATGCGAACACCACTCACTCGCTGGTGTTTTTGGAACACGCGCCAACAAATTTCTGAATAAAAAATTAAAAAGAAAAGATGAAAATACCAAAACATCTCCATGAACCTGTTAATTACACAAAATACATGTGTAAAAATAACAAAATATCCCCAAAGACAAAACTTATTCTTTTTTGGTATTTTTTAAGGTTAAAAACATGTTTTCACTATACATGGATCATGAAAAAACCGTAAACATCTCTGTTCAGCTGCTAAACAAATTTTTGATCTTAGGGGCAAATAAATAGTTTTACTGTTAATAAGGATGTGAAAAGTCAATAAAAATCTTAGTTAATATTTATAAATTTTATTAACTCTAGAGATAAAAGAGTATTTTAACTATATAAAAAAAAATATAAAAAAAACATACACCCCAAACAAAAAAAAAAAACTTGTTAATATCTCAGCATCCACACATTTCTTAAAAAGGGCATCCTTCAAAGCAAAAACAAATGGCAAGGTGCAAGCAACTTCAAAATATAAGATTTGAAGATTATTAAAAAAAGAAAAAAAAAACATTTACTACATCTCTATTTTAGTTGTAACATGTGGAGTTAAAAGGACGTATTTGTTTTTTAGTTATAATCTGTTTTTCAAATATATGTTTTAAAATATTAAATTAGTTTTTTTTAGTGTATTTTTTTATGATTTTAATGCACTAATATAAAAAAATAAAAAAAATATTATTTTAATATATTTTTAATTGAAAAGCAACCTATATCATATTAATAACAAAAACACCTATAGAATATAAATAATCCAAAGTAATTAGGTAAAAGCGTGTAATAAACAATTAACAAAAATCATTATTAGACTAATTTAATATATACAGCCATACCATTGCTGATAGTAAGTCCACAAAAAAAGCATGCGTGATTACATACTTTGAGCGTTCATTCAACTAATCTACGCATTATGTCAATATAAATATATATATAAACTATGAATTTAATTACTCATACATTATTATATATACAGGCCATATGTCCATTCGTTAATTATATATACAAGCTGTGTCATTGTTGACTTAATTTATGGATGAGTTGATAAGCCTCTTTTTAGTTATTAAAGATTTTCTAACATGGAGTTTTTGTGTCATCTTATTGTTTTTCAGCATTAGTTTTCTCGATTTAAACCTGTGTTTCCTCTCAAAATCTCTTTTAATTTAGAGTTTAAGTTCAGTTCTTGTAGAGAAATAATTAATTATTAATTTCTTAGTTTTTGGATCTTATTTAAGGAACCACCAAAATAAGATGAAGATGTTAGAATCTTGTGAGGTTTATTGAAGAAAGTTAGAAAAACAATAAATCTTTAAGAAAAAAAAATAATCATTGACAGTAACAAAGTTTGATAAACAAATAAGTAAATTTTTTTGAATTTGGATTCGGGTTTGAATATAAATAATACAAAACATTAGCTATGGATATTCATTCATATCCCTAATCAAAAAGTGATAAGAATTTTATCTCTTATTAAAATAATATTTTTTTAATTCTCTTTCCTTTTTATATTTAAGTTTTTCTATCTCGTAAGTATGAAGAATTTTATGGCTATCAGGAAGTAACTAATGATTTTTTATTAATTACTTTTTAAATTAACTTTGAAAAAACACATATATAAAAAGAGAGAATAAAATCCATGACTCTTTAAAAGCAATAAGAATATCTGATTTATTTCTCTTACTTATATTTATTTATTTAACAGAATTCTAAAAAGTAACTATTAAAATATTATTAATTATTCTTCAACTACCAAAAGAAAACGTATTGCGTGAGTATTCAACTTAATCATCCTAAAATTTATCCTTGTTTGTTACCTTACAAAATTAGTTTTATTAGTAAGTGCTGTTTAATTTGTAACAGCCCGGCCCTACTTGTCATATATTATTTGTTTTAAGTTTTATTATTCTCACGGTTTTATTTCTAGCAACGCGAGCTCACATATGAGTTTGAAGTCTCAAAACACGTATGAAAAGTTAACAACTAGTACTCTTAATAAAACTAGCAATTACTCTATTACCCATCAATATGAGATATTAAATAATTAGTAGACTCCCGTCATTTATTTATATTTTCATGAAAAGAAAAGCAAACAAGTGGCTCAATTGATAAGATTCAAGTTGAAGGGTTTTTTTTCAAAAAAAAATTAAAATAAAAATGTTCTTGTTTAGTGCAACACCGAA
>Ga0325414_1006999_pt1 | contig 11987 bp, 5 predicted proteins | sample PopdelMetagenome_8_FD_206183 | JGI IMG/M metagenome (GOLD analysis project Ga0325414, IMG submission 206183) | Populus deltoides microbial communities from Bellville, Georgia, United States - Leaf-PdKOR-R3 | ecosystem: Host-associated > Plants > Phyllosphere > Phylloplane/Leaf | place: USA... | reverse complement strand
AATATTTTTCCAGAAAAAACAACAGCAAAACAATAAAATCGTACGAAGTCGAATCCCTAACAAATCAAAAGTTCAAAGATGAATTCATGAAAAAATGATCTAAAAAAATGAGGGGAAAAAAAAGCAATCAGAGAGAAATAAAAATTTGATTTAACGTGCATTTCGCAACAGATCATAAGTTTTTTTTTTTAAGAAAAACACTTGAGTACAAAGGCTATTTTGATATGCTTTTTTTACAAAAAAAAAATTATAAATGTAAATCAAAAAAATTATCAAAACATCCAATAATAATCTATGCAAATAAATAAATAGTTAACAATAACTAAAAGAGAAAATAGAAAAACTGAGAGATAGACGTAAATCAAGATAATTTATGGGTTTGTGTCTATTAAACATGTTTATTAAAATCAATCAAAGTTAATAAAATAAAAACATATTTGAAACCGATTAATAAAATAAAAGGAAAACAAATGCATGGCCGAACATATTCGAAATATTGTTCCAAAATAACTATTTTTTTACAAAACAAAACTCATTTGTATAAAATAAAATTTTAAAAAAAAGTCTACAAAAATTAATTACAAAAAAACTTCATCCACAAAAAGCATGCAAAACCTGTGGTCTAAATAATGAGATCGAGACAAATTGATTGAATAGAAATTAAAGGTAACCACAAAACTATTTTTTTAAAAAAAACATAATGTAAAATGATAAAATAGTAAAACAAAATGAGAGGGAAAAAGGATACCTGGCTGTATTAATATTTAAAACTTGTGATCCGTATGACTAAATTGAAAACATGACAAATAGAAAAACAGTGAAATCTAATCCCAAACAAATCAAACACCAAAAAATATAACTGGAAAGAAAATTGACTGCATAAAAAATGTAATTAAAAGAATAAGGGTGAAAATCAAAATTAAAAAAAAATGAGTCCATCTAAAAAAATTAAATTGGAGGATTAAATTGAAAAAGAAATTAAAAGAATGAGGGCTAGAATGAAGGCTAAAGAGGAAAAAAAATAAACTTTGATTTAAGGAAAAAATTAAAAACTAATAAAACTCTAACAAAAGATCCAATGATCAAAATGAGAAATTAAAAGAATAAAGATCGAATTGGAAAAGAAAAAAAATAATATATGACAAATTGTAATTTAAAGTCTGACCTTAATTATTTTTCTAAGGATACATGTGTATTTTTCTTGTAGCTCAAAAAGTGAAAACTCTGAAACTCCCTTGGTCAATAACTTATTTATTTTTTGACCTTTAGGGTTAATTTTTTTACTCTAAAGTTTGTAAAATATCAAAAAACTCCTTGATCAACGGTCTAATTTTTGTTGACCTTCGAGGCATAATAGTTTTTTTATTATACAATTAAAATTAAAAAGACTAGCATACCCCGATTCAATCTTTTAATTATCAATGAGCATATAAAAAGATCAAAATATACTTACATCATAGGCGTCTAATTTTTTCAATAAATGGTAGAATGGTAATGTTACTTTATGTGAAAATACAAAATTACCTCCATCTCAAGCCTTCAAAAATGAGAAAATTCATTGTGCAAATCCACAATAGACTATGTCTTGGTCTACAGTGGACATGCATGGTGGTCTTCCCACATGATTTAGAGTTTTCTATAATATGTTTTTTTCTTTCTAGAAATTAAAGCATAACGTTTGGTATTAAGTGTGTGATTGACAATTTGGTAACTATTACAATTAAAACAAAATAAGTTTTAAACAATATTTATAATTGTGATTTTATAGAAGTAGGTTTAAAAATATAAATTTGATTAAAAATGTTGTGAAATGGATTTTTATATACAAAATAAATGAAAAGCATGTCTTCATGAATGAAAACACATGTTATTTTTAGCTTTTATAGAATCAAGGTTTAAAATGCAATTATACAATTATATGTGAGGCTTAATGTAAAAAAAACATAAACTACTCGATTAATCAAATAATGTTTTCTATATGATTAGATAAAAAACAAAAGCTAATATAATATTAAACCGTGTCTAACACTTTTTGGTAAACCAATGTGATTTTTTAAAAATTTATCTATAACCAATTGGCTAATTTTGTAATTAAGCCGCAAAACAAACACTCTCCAACAAAAAAAAATATATGATATTTTTATTCTTTTAAAAGATACAATCAACCTTCTTAAATAATATAATTTTTTTTTAATATAACCCTTTTATTAAGGTTTTATAGAGACAAATTGACTACAAAACTCTTAAAACCCCTTCTCGTTCCTCTTTCTTTCTCAGCAAATAAAAATAAATGACACGTATTTCATTGTGAGTCGGATGAATTTTTTTTAATAAAAAATAAATATACATGCTTTTTTAGCATTTTTTTTATATAAAAGAATCTTAATCATAAATTAAAAAGTTTTGTACCATATTTAAATTTTTGAAATATTGAGGGACTAAAAAGTTATCATATAAAGAGTAAGAGGATTAAAAAAAACTTTTTGTCCTATTTTTGAAACCATCACTCATTTTCGCCTTGTTTTATATTTTATTCCCTTTTGTTTTTGTTTTAATTTTATTCCTCCTTCATAATTTTTTATAAAAGTATGCAATTGAAGAAACAGAGTTTCATGGCTATATAGAAATAGAAAAAGAAAAAAGCATTGTGGATCGCTGTAACGAAACCCTACATGATTTAGGTATTTCTACTAGCTATGAGGCTTGTACCGTGTTGCGGGCTACACTCAAAACTTTTCCTTGCACGCAAAAAACAAATGTTCAAGTCATGAGGAAAAACTTTTATGGTTGATGGGTTAATACTGAAATCTCATGACTTGTCTCCTTGCTTATATTTAATCAAACCAAACAAAATATCATGAAGCAAGCATCTTATGCTTATATTTAATCAAATAAAAAGACCTAAAGCAAACCATGTTATTTTCAAAATCAGTGAAAGATTCTATAAGAAAAAAATAAAAAAAAATTAATGGAGCTCAATCTTTTATTAAATAAATGTTGAAAGATAAAGTTAAAAAAAATGAGCTTAAAAAAAAGCAAAACAAAAAAAAAATCAAATCCAGAAAAATCTTCTAAACCTAGGTTAATTTTCTAAACTCACAACCCATGAAATCATAAATTCAGGCTCAATAAAGAATCTCAATTCCCAGCCAATTTAATGGTGAATGATGAAACTAAAAAAATATATCAATTTAAAAAATCAGTAAAAGTAAATGAAATAACAATCAAAAGAATGAAAATCAAAATTGATAGGGAAAAAACTAAAACAAAATGAGATTGTAAAAAAAAATCAATTACAAAAATTACCTAAAAATAGTAATAAAAAAATGGGAACCAAATCTGGCAGATAGAAAAAATTAAAGTAGGATGAAATTGAGAAAAATGATAATTTCATAAATTATTTTAAATTAAAAAATAGTAATAAAAAGAACAGGGACCAAATTTGAAGGGTAGATAAACTGAAAGGCTATTTCAAAATCTTGCAAAGAGAGATGTTAAAACCAAGGAGAAGAGAAAAAGAAAAGGAAAAAAGAGAAGCCCACCAACACCAAACCGGAGGTTAATAAGCCACACAAGCCATCTAGAGATGGAGGGGTGACTGAGAAGATTTTAACACTACCTTAAGAGCCACTATTTGGCTGCCCTGAAAGCCATCACTTAGTCGATTAAAGCCCTTTCACGTGTAACCTGAATGGCACGAGATAAACCCACGTGCATTGCACTCATCAATATTTTTTAAAAAATAATATTATATTTTTAAAATTACTATGTTGCCCCTCTATAACCATGATTATATATATATATATATATATATATATATATATATATATATATATATATATAAACCATAATGAAATTACCAAAGGTCCCTTAAACACAAGTGAATGAGATTTTATGTTTTAGGGTAAATTTAGGCGTTTTACTATGCATAAGAAATTGAAAAGACCAAGGGACATCAATTTTTAATGCAGTCATTGTACTATACATCAAACATACCAAAAGACCAATCTACCCCCATCAATATGGTAATAATCAATGGGCCCCTGTAAAAGACCATATTACCCTCAATAGGTACTTATTTATTTTGTTTTGAAAAAGGTAAAAAGGTAATTCTATCTTGGATTGCTACAATGATTTCTTCCCACACCTTTTAGATTTTATCAGTTATTTGACCCACGCTTCATCGAGTATCGGATTTTTTTTGACAAAAAACAAATAAATATGCAAGCTTTTTAAATGTGTTTTTTTAAAATCTATTTATAAATCAAAAAGCCTCTGCATGTATTTAATTAAATACATTAAGAACTATATGTGTCACTATATACAAAAAACAAAGTGTTAACATATATATTCAACTCGCCTTGTTGCAGGTCAAATAATTTTTTGTCTAACGCAAAAACATCGATGTATAGATGGTATTAATACTTTTTTAACATCGAGTAACAAGTATAATTACGAATCAAAAAGTTGATCCATATATATAATAAAATATAGTAAATATCATATGCATTAATAAAAACATGTAAGATTTCAAATTAATTTTTAACATAGCAGAAGAATGGAATAATGTTGCAATTGCTACAGTGAAACACTATTTTCTTAGTCATTGTATAATAATTTTTCAAAAAAAAAGTATAAAGAAAGAAAAAAAACAAATTACAAATAAATAAAGATAAGAAAAAAATGATATAAATAGACCAGAGTATTAAATATTTAAAATAAAAAAAATAATGATAAATAAACCAGGTATGAAATAATAAAACTACTAGAGGAAAAAAAAAAACACTGAACCTTTCCTTCTTTCTCATTTTAGCTAGACACAAATGTTGGTTCATGTCGAATCATTGCAAGGAAATTTTTTTCTGAACTAATTTTGAATTCAGGGGAAAAGATGGAAGGAGAGCCAGACAGCCAACTAGCAATGAAACCTTATCTTGGCACTTTTGAGAGGGTTCAGGAAGATTAGCTGCATTTTTTGCGTTGCTTGAGCATCAATAACGAATCCCTCCATGCCCGTTCCTCCGTCGTTTTCCTCTGCAGGCTCTCATTCAGCCTCCTCTGTTTCTTTTTGGAATGCTTCTTTTTTCCTAAATTTTTTTTTTATAATTATGATTTGAAAAAAATTATTTTATAAAATGTATTTTTTATTGAGGTTGGTTTGATATTTATATATATTTGGTTAACACTATGATTGAAATTGAGATTAAACAAAAAATAGTTTAATGTGTTTGGTTAAGAATGTTTTTTAAATTGAAGTTATAATAACTAAAAAATATATATATTAATATTGTTCCAATTAAATTACTGCTATTACATCTTGAAATAAATAATATTTTATATAAAATATTTTTTATTGTTTCAATTAAACTATCTACAATTCTACCACATACGAAATTTATCCGATAAGGACCATAATTTTCATGGTTTTTTTAACGTGCAACAAAATCAGGTAAAATATCATCAAGAACAAAATTGAAATTACTATCAAATTCTGCAAATATTATACCATCATATAATCTCCTTCTAATTTATGTAATGTCATTAAATAATGTTAAACACTATTTTTTTTAATAAAACATAATTAAAAAAATTAAATTTATTTTTTCTGGATCGAACCCGGTCCGATCATTAACAGTGAAGACTATTCATGGAACGTGCAAAGTGAATTATAATTCACTCTGCACTTCCCGCTACAGTAGCTGAGAAGCAACTTGGAGTAGCTTTTCTTTCACCTGCGTTTTCAACACAAATTTAACTGGGACCCACAAACAGTAAACAACTGTTTATATATTACTAAACATGTATTTTTCATGGTTTGCTTTAAACGTAGAAGCAACGACGGAAACAAACACACACTAAAGCGGAGCTCCGCAGCAGCCAGGGTTCCAGGTTTGATTTTTAAAGAAAGTTTGGCTTGCTTTTAGATAGTTTATGCAACTCAAACCCTATCGTTGCCCTATGTTGTCATCATGTGAACTTGTTGATGTTATCTTATTTGTTTCACTCTTATTTATTCAACTGCTAAATTTGGAAATGAAGAAAGCCATTGCATTTCGGTTCACACAAATTTGATTGATTAACCTGTTTTTTTTTTTCACTGTTTGTTCGCCTATCTAATGAAACTCACAATGCATTCATAAAAAAAAATCCACGAAATCACGCAAGCCAAATTCTTTTTTTGTAGAGTATTTTAGGTGTTGGGGTTTATGGTTATGGTTGTTTTTTAAAGTGTTTTTTATTTAGAAATATATTAAGATAATAATTTTTTAAAAAATTATTTTTAACATCAGCACATCAAAATACTTGAAAATATAAAAAACATGTTAATTTAAAATAAATAAAAAATTTTAATTTTTTTCAAAAATATTTTTAAAACGCAAAATAACGAAGACCGAAGTCTAGTCTTGTGTTAGCAATTTCAATAAAAACCAAAAACAAAAGGCTGAGATTTTTGGTGAAATTTATCTACTATTATGAGAAAGAATAATTGTCATCAAGGGCTGAGTTTGGAGAAGACAACGTTGGTTATCTATGTTAGTATGAAAATAAAATATATGAGAGCATTATTAATCTAATTTAATCAAGGTTCTAAAGTATATTACAAAATGATGAAAAAATAACCAAACTCTAGGATACTCGAAGTAATGAGATGAATGGATTGGATTTTTATGAACTTTCGTTAAAGTTATTTTGGGGCAAATTCAGAAATTCATATTGTTCAGGGTGGGAAATCAGAGATATTTTTGTTCACTTTTACGTGTGTTTGGTTTTTTTAACTTAAATTCAGAGGGGGTGGGTTTACAATTTAGCCCAATAAATATGATAAGGCTGGAGAGAGGTCGCAGACTAGCAATTACGAGATGCAGCAATTCAATACAGCACCATGCCCATTTAAAAATAAAACGCTGGATTCAGCAATTGCATATAGCACTACTATATACATTGAAAAAAAAACAAAAAAAACTGCGTACCGTGCCACAGATTTTGCAAGGATTGTTCACATGGAAAAGTAGTTGGACTCGGAGAAGGCTGCGAGTCTCAGCTCAGTTCACGTGCTTAATGTTGAGCATCATGGGCATGCTAAAAAACCCAATTTCCAGCAAATAATAATCAATGTTTCAACAAATAAACATTTTTCTTCATCAGCATTTAATGTAATGTAATGTTGGACAAGAATCTATCGCTGCAAGGGTTTCACATGTCATAAAGTTAAGAATCCGTATCTGATCCTGAATTGGACTCTGTATCAGATTGTTCCCATTCTGGTGGCTTGATTCTGTTCATATTTGCTTCTAATGGAGGAAGCCCATCATCATCACTTGATTCAAGCTCATTCTCTTCAAGTTGGCCATTGGTTATGTTCAGACTTCCACTAGAATCATCCAGAGCTGTAGATTTGAAAATCTCTGGCCTGCATTGGACGAGAACACATATGTGAAAAAACCTGAATGATATAGGAGCAATAAAAAGAGAAAGAAAAGCACATGGCACAAGCAAATAATTAGCAGAAGCTTGCAGTATATTTTGAACTTAAACTATTGGCGACACAAGCTGCTTCAGATTAAAAGATGTGTGCATGTCTCTGTTGAGTTCAACTCTTGAAGTAAAATTGACTACTCTAGAAAAACGCAGAAGTGGTATCATAGAGGTTATTGTTATCGACAATTTCTAGCAGTATGTGGTGAAGAAAAGTGACCATTCAGGAGATCTCTGAAGCACACGGACATGTTCATAAAATAGAACTTGAGAAACAATACATGCCACTTTGCTGCCTGACTCCAAAGCCTTTTCCTTACCACTTTCATCAACCACAACAAAACTTCCTGCATACACAACAAAGCAGTTAAGATACTGCCCACACTTCTCCAATCAATTAATGGAGGTCAAATTAGAGCCATTCAATCCAAGACCCAATTCACCAAAACGGCCAAATGAATGTCAAACTATGACTTGAATTCTCTTTGAAACATACCTCTTTTTATCCACATACTCCTCTGAAATTTAGCCGGAAACAAAGCTAGTGACTTCCCACCTCTTGCATCCATTACCTTAAAACAAACACAAATTGTCACTAAACCCTCCTCATCCTATGAAAAAAAAAAGAACGCCATTTTGAAGAGGGAATTAAAAAAAGAAAAAATAGCAAATGTTAAGCAAATTCGAAGTTGTATTCACATAGTAGCAGCAATCCATCATCTCCCCTGCATAATAGTAATTAAAAAGAAAAACCCATCACCACTCCAAGTATGGCACCTGATATTGCTGCTCCACTCCATAGATTTACAAACACATTCCACATTATTGTAATTTTATTGACCTTGTACAATTGCTCTTAACTAAAAATGAGTTGGCCAGCAATGGCCGCTACAGAGATGGCTTGGCAATGCAAGAGCGTGGCAAAAGCCCATTTGGTTGTCTAAAAGAGGCAAGGGAGAACAAGGTTAAGTAAACTAAGGTAAATTACATAAATAGTTTTGGTTGTTGTTAGCTTAGCCACGCCAAAAAAAATTTCAACAAGCTGTGAACACACAGGATTCGCATTTAAAAAGTCTATAGTTAACAGTCTAAAAATCTAAAAAAAAAAAAATCCATTGTGAAACAAGGTACATAGTTTGACAAAAACCTAAAATCTTTACATCAGGAATTGATGCTTAATTAAAAAGGTTAATAAAGTTGGAAACCCTAATACTAATTTTGTTTAAGTATTCAGATTTGCTCAACTTTTAACAGTCATTATAGATTTTGCCTGAAAAATTACTCCGGTGTTATGAGGGCTCCTCATTACAGTTCTAAGAAAACCATACCTCAATAAGATTGGAACCCCTGAGAGAAACAACTTGCATGATGCTTTGCCCATCTTCAAGACTTAAATTGTGTTCCTCTGCTACTGCTGCTCTCTTCATATTCTTCCTTCCTCCTTTCATCTTCCTCTTACTTCTTAAATTAATTAATTACTGCTTCTTCTGATTGTTAATTGGGTATTCATACAACTCAAAATAATATTTTAAAATGTTGGCGTTGTTCCCGTTGGCTGCTTCTGTTCAGATAGGGTTTTGTGAAGGTGATGGCGGCTGTTCAGGCGAGGGGTTGTCGTTCCCGGTCTTGATGGACAAGTAGTTTTGGCTACCTATGGTAGTTTCACAAGTTACAAGGGTTGGAGGAGGCAGGGAGAAATAGAGTCGTATTTTGCTTGAATTTTTTTATGTAATTTTATATTGCATTTTATTAAAATAGTATTTTATTCAAATTCTGGCCAAAAATATTAAACCGACCCTGGTACCTCATCCGGTTCAAGAATTGTGTCAAGGATTAAATAGGATAAGTTAAAACGATTTTGTTTCAAGAATATTTTTATAAAAATTTAAAAACATATTGTTTTGTAAAAAAAATTAAAAGTTAAATAATTTATCAGATTACCCAAGCTTAATTAAATTATTTTTCACCTACTTTTTTTAATTTGATTCAAATCCAATTCTAAAACACCTCCTGAGATAATTCATTGGGATGTTGAGTTAAGTTTAATAACATTTATTTTAACTTTAATTAGATAGGTAGTTCACACTACACTGGGAGTTGGGTTAATTTTTTCCAACATTAAAAATGATATTCAAATGAAAATAATCCGAGACAATCTAGGTTAAATTTACTAAAACGCAACCTGAATATGTGATTGAAACAACTTGCAGAAAGGAAAGCAAAAGAAATTATAAAGCTCAATGCTTAATAACTTAATGTCAAAGATGAAAAGAAAAAGAAAAAAAATATAACATTGAAGAAAAAAACTCAAATCAACTCTGGTTAACTTAACGAATCCACTACTCACGATGTAAAATCAGGATAAAAAAGAGTTTCAAAAGAAAGACCTGCTTAGAAAAACCAAAGTTCAATAAAAAAAAAATAAAAAAAAGTAGAGCTAACCTGGGTTAACTTTACTAACTCGCTATCGGAATAACCAAACATAAAGAAAAGTGAAAAAAATAACAAAGCTCAAGGGCAAATAACTTAATGCAACATGATGAAAGTGAAAAAAAATAAAATAAAAGTCATAAAGAAATGAGGAAATCTTTTTTTAGTCAACCCGGGTTAACTCAACTAGTCTACCACCAGCAACATGAGTTTGGAATAAAAAAAAATAGACTTTCAAAAAAATAACTAGTAAAAAGATCAAAATTAAATATAAAAAAATATTGAGAAATAAAATGCAAGTTAACTTGGGTTAACTTTACTAAATTGCCATTTGAATAACCAAATAGAATGAAAAGTAAAAAAAATAACAAAGCTTAATGAAAAATAATTTAATGCAAAATGATAAAATTATAAAGAAAAAATCATTAAAAAAACCAAGTCAACTCAGTTTAACTCGACTAACTTGCTATTTATGACATGAGATCGGGATAAAAAAAATTAGACTTTCAAAATAAGGACAAAAAATTGAATTTAAATTAAAAAAAAGATGGAGATAAAAATACAAGCTAATTTGGGATAACTTGATTAACCTATACTCGGGATAACTCAACATAAAGAAAAGTGAAAAAAAATCACATAGTTTAAGGGCTAATAATTTAACGTCAAATGATGAAATTGTAAAAAAAAAAATTAATTTCATAAAAAAAACATTGAGGAAAAAAATCTAAGTTAACCATGGTTAACTTGACTGATCTGTTACTTGGATACGAAACTAAGATAACTCAACAAAAAGAAAAGTGAAACAAACAATGAAGCTAAAGGGCCTAATAATCATATGTCATATGATGAGTTTGAAAAACAAATTCAATAAAAAAACCAAAAAAAAACCGAACTTAAATTGGGTTCGATTATGAGGTCAGGATTTCCCGTTCGAAGGCAATAACAAAAAAATAACAAAGTAAAATATTCAACCGTAAAGCAATTTAAAACCTAAACAATACGGGCTAAATATGGTAAATTGAAAAAAAAACTAAGAAAATGATAATAAAAAAAAGTAATCAAAAAAATGATGACCAAAATTAGATAAAAAATAAAATAAAATAAAATAAAATGTTGAGGAAAGAAATAAAAAAAATTAAATCAAGAAAATAATAAGAATACATCAATCCAAATAATAAGGATCAAAATTGGATTAAAAACAAAAATGCTATAAAATGGCAAGGGATGAAATTGCATAATAATAATAAAAAACATATAAATAGAGTAATTAAAAGTAGAAGGATCAAATTGAATAAAAACATTAAATGAAATAAAATGCCCGAGGAAAAAATTGAAAAAAAGCTAAACTTAAAAAAGAATACAAATCAAAATTAATAGCAATCAAAAGAATGAAGGCTAAAATTAATAAAATTACGAAATGAAAGACATAATTGTTTTTTAGAAAGGGTGACGTGAATTTCAAGAGCATGATAGAGAAAATAGAAAGGAAATAAAATAATTTCACCACAGCCTAACCAGATCTTCTCCATAAGCACGTGCCACACTGTTATAAAAAGAATGACTCGTAGCTCCCAAAGTCACCATAGATGGAAGATTTTGGTAACCGAATGGTGTGGGGGTCATCAGACACTGACACATGCGGTGCATGCTTTAACAACTTTTTAAATAATATTTAATTATTGAAAATTACCAAATAACCCCTGACCAAATTTAAAAATAACAAAAAAAAACTAAAATACTCTTGAAATCAACCATTTTTTTTTCAAGATTCCAAAGGTAATTCTATCATTTAATTGTTTAAAAAATAGATAAGAAAAAGAAGCCCATATGTGCATGCTTATTTTTTTTCTCTTTTAATAGCATAAGTGTAATTTAATTATGCAACTTGTTTTGAAAAGACTAAAAAGCCTTCATCAAAAGTATAACATTTTTTTTTTGTTTTTAAGAGAGAAATAAAAAGGTGTCGCAATGAATTTTTCCCACTCAATTTTGCAATGAGTAATATATCATTTGAAAAGACAATTCTATCCTTAATTGTAAGCTTTATTAATTTTTTTTTGTTAGGAATAAAAATATAATTG
>Ga0325414_1006998_pt1 | contig 11989 bp, 3 predicted proteins | sample PopdelMetagenome_8_FD_206183 | JGI IMG/M metagenome (GOLD analysis project Ga0325414, IMG submission 206183) | Populus deltoides microbial communities from Bellville, Georgia, United States - Leaf-PdKOR-R3 | ecosystem: Host-associated > Plants > Phyllosphere > Phylloplane/Leaf | place: USA... | reverse complement strand
AAAAAAAAAAAAAAACAGAAACAACAAACATTGGTTAATTCATCTGCTATTGCTATATCCAATATTTTTCCAAACTAACCCTCTTGAATCAAACACCATAAGCAGAAAAATTTTACACTACGTACCTAACTAGGCTATTCTCCCTCCCTCGGACACTACTTTTCCTCTTCTTCTTTTTTCCCACCCCTCGTTATTACATCCATGTCTTTATGGAACTATAGAGGGATCCCTTCTTTCTCTCGCACCAAAGCTTAAATGAGGAAGAAGGCGATGTAGAGTTCAACAGTTGGGATATTTTAATTTCGGATATAAAGTCAACTAGAAATTTGGATCCGGAAGATGGCTTCTGCAGGCTATGTAGGGTTGATTTGATAGGGATAACAAAGTTTCATAGTGTGGTTGTGGTTGTTTTTTAAAGTGCTTTTCGTGCTGAAATACATTAAAATAAATTTTTTATTTTTTAAAAATTATTTTTTAAAATCAGCACATCAAAACGATCTAAAACATACCAAAAAAATTACTTTTAACGAAACAAAATTGAATTTTTTAGAAACACTGCGTTCCCAAACAGCTTTTCGTGAAGTTTCAATTAATTTTTTTTTGAGGTTTAATCCTCAGAAATCTATTTTTCATTTGTTAATTTAAAAGGGTTTGCCTATTTTACATTTTTTTAAAAAAAATTTGCAAATATATTGTTTTTCTTTTGTACTTGAAAATTGTAAAGAAATTAAAATTAACGATCCCAGCAACTGCATTGAATTGAGCAAGAGGAAAAGCCCGTTCCCCTTCTTATTTTACGCACAAGATTTTATCATCAAATATAAAAATTAATTTAAAGAATTTATCATAAGTTAGAGAAAATATCGTAATTAAGACAATTAATGATGATATTGCGAAGTTGTTTACTCACTAAGTTACCTCATGGAAATGATTTGTTAGGTAAGCACATGATGTTAGGAATGAGCAACCAATGTTTTATAAAGTAGTTACCTCATGCATCCGATTTGTTGGCTAAACACATGAACTTAGCTTTCAAAAAAAATAATAATTATTAGAGTCACCAATTCCACCAGATTCAGAGTCACGCAATTCATCTTAAACTGAAAATAGATAGATGAACTGCGATTCTTTTATGGATCAGTAGATTTGTTATGATTTTAGTACATGTTTCAATCTAATTGAATTTTTTGGAATCTATTTGTTTTTGCATTTTAAAAGTATTTTTTTTACTTGAATTTTTTTTTGTTTCAAATTAATTTTTTTAGTGTTTTCAAATCATTTTAATATGCTGATATCAAATATAGTTTTTTAAAAAATATATATTATTTTGATATATTTTTGAATAAAAAATACTTTGAAAAACAATCATTACTGTACTTTTAAATACCTCTAAATTATCAAGATAGAGAGATTTCCAAAGTTCTAGGATACGAGATGTTTGGATATGTTTTCTATAATATTCATATTACATAATCTAAAATTTTAATTATTACAAAAAAGAGACACAAGTAATAAATACATGAAGAATTTATAATCAACAATAAGGAGCGCATCTATCTAATAAAAAAAGTTTAATGTAAACATCAAATCATTTATATATTAGTTTAAATATTTACATCTAATATATAGATGGTGATAGGCTACCAACTATTATAATCATTAGGGTTATCATGTTCACATTTCTAAATAATCTTTAAATTAGACGAGAATCCTTTACAAGATCTAATACAAACACACACAAGTACACGTTCATCTCCGAACACCAAAAAAAAAATATGGAACATTAAATCCCAACAATTCAACATGAAAGGTTTAATTAAATTTAATCACCATTAAATTATTTTAGTATGTAATATATCCTTTTGATAGATTTTATTTGTTCATGTAAAAAATAAACATCCATATTTAACTAAATAAAAATAATAATTGTTTAACATCAATAGTCAATAATAAAATAGATAAAACTAAAAAAGAGTTCTTAATAGAAAGAAAATAGGAAACGATCAATCAATAGAATTAGAAGTCGTGATTGATCATGTGGGTTAGAAGTCATGATCAATAAAAAAAAAAAGCAACTACCTATAAAAATAAGACTGCATGGCTAACTAGAAGATCAAGTATTATATGAAACAAGAATCTTTAATGGATTATATTGAAAAGTATTATAAATTAGTTAGAGCTCATGTAACTCCTAAGAAGGAGACACGTACAAGTAGGGATTCTAATTATATTACCTTCACAATCTAAACTCTATATATGTTATAAATAATTTATATAGTATTAGGGTTAAAATTTTATGTGAAAATCAAACTCTATAATAATATAAAAAAAGTAATCCATTTACTAAAAAATCAATAAATATATGCAATGAGTCCTATATATGCAATTTTATTACAATAAGACCATTGATAAAGCGTTAAGAAATAAATAATGAAATTCAAAAACATTTTAATGACAATTTTAGTCCTTGAGTTACTGTAATTTTGGGACATCAAACCCAATGGTTTTAAAAATAGAATCATCTCATTCAATTTTTTATTAAAAAATAAAATTGGTCTCTATGTTAAAATTGATCTTATTATGTATTTTCTACTAAATTTATCCTTCTTTTTTGTCTTAACCTTCTTTTTTAGTTTATTACCAATTTATTTCTTATTAAAAAAATTGACGCCAGTCCCTAAAAATGAAAGACGTGAATTTAGTAAATTGTAAAAGAATTTGGCATTGTTCCTTTAAGGAAAAAAAATGCATAAAATAATTCGATATTGATCTTAAAAGAAGAGATTTACCAAGAAAAAAAAAGGGTAAATTAAGTTTTAAAAAATTAGTTTATGAATCGATGCCTAGAATGTTTTTTTAAAAAATTGAATTCATGTTTGCTTAAAATATTGGTAGAAAACAAAAACATTAACCTAACATTGAGTCAAAATCCACACCAATTTAAATGAAGCAAATCAACTCATTGGCCTATGCAAGTCCACATGGAGTATTTATAAGTCCATGAGTATTTATACCTAATCAAAACTAGAAAGAAAAAAAATAAGTGGCATCAACATGTAATGACCGAAAATCAGAATATAAAGTAGCCCACAGATAAATAGACTCAACAAGATTAGCCGGATTTCTTTTGAAAAACAAGTGAACTTATAAGCCTAACCAATAAATATAGTGTAGGAGCCTATATCCATGCTTTGAAGATCAAATCAATTAATTTTAAGAATTTACCCAACCTCTATTTGTCTTTGTTTTTTTTACCCCTGGAATTTTTACTTATCTTAGTGATTTGAACTATGACAACCATAATTGGATGTTTGGCAAGTGAACCTAAATAGTTAAAGGAAGAGATCATTGACCAATATTTTTTGAAAGGAAATTTAACAACAACATTAAAACATCATAGATTCCTTGTATTCTGCAAGTTATAAAGGTTGTGTAAAAAAAAACAATTTTATTAGAAGAAAACAACAGTTCATTAAATATATATACGTATGTCGATGTATTATGGTTATAACTAGGGGAAAAAGTGAAAAGATTATTGATCAAATTTCCTTCTAATTGAAACACATTAACTTGAACTCATTTTGTTCTTATGTTTTGTTTCCAATTTTATTCCCCTAAAAAAATTATTGTTCTTTACACGAGCTAAACCTGCATATTACAAAGTCTCATTAACAATATATACAAGATTGTTCTAGAATTACATCAAAACCAGTATAATGAAATCAAGTTCAAAATCTCATGCATTCATACATCATGATTAAGGGAGGAACTAATGAATCAAATACATTTTATGTAAAAATCTATTACAAGGAACAATATCAACATACAAAGATAATTGAACTTGGTTCTGTAGAACTAATCCTCTTAGAGTTAACTTGAACTAGACTTGTGGGAACAAGCTTTGTGATTGTCATTATGCTTTTGAAGTTGTCAAACTAGTATTATCTCTTCTCTTCTTCTTTGTATGTATGTTTATTTCTTGTTCTTTGTCTCTCTTACTTAGGTCTTTCTTTTGTCCTCTCTAGGTTTTTTTTATGATTTTTCTCTTTGTTTGGTTTAGGTTGCTGAATGGCCTTTTAATAGGTGAATATTAATCTTTTTAGGAAAGGAAATAATTCATCACCCTTATAAGGAATAAATCTTTAAAGATAATCTTGGAAATCATCTTATATGTTTTTCATCAATCCTTCTTCGCTTGATTTGTAGAGAGAGGATCAAAGTTTGAAAATTAGATTTTGTACAAGAATGGAAAGGCTAGGTTGTTGTTCTTGAAGAAAGGATGATTGAGGGGGTATGTTTGGCTTGAAATCTATAGCTGATTTTAAAAGTTAAACTCTGATTTCTTGCACTAAGATTATAGCCAAAATTTTACATAACACATCTCTTTCCTTTTATGTTGTCAGGAGAATCAATCAAGGTCAAAAATTGAGCCCCAAGATCGCGTGATAGCCAACTAATGCTTTCTTGGTTAGAAACCTACAAATGCATGAATAAAATGGTGTAGTTTTGTTTGCATCTTCATAATACAACCATATTATTTGATAGTTTTATCCACATTTACCTAGTATTTTAACCATGTTTTATATATAAAATGCATTGATATTATTTCTTTTTTAAAGGTACTTTTGGATGTAAGATTCTAAAAAAAAAGTAATTTGGAGATAAAATCCATACCATATTCCATCTCAAGTCGAATATTGGCAGATTTGACTTTCGATCGATGTTTTACACAAAACTTGAGTTGTAAAGGTTGAAATGAAGTGATTCTAGTGGAATTAGAAGATAACATCCATATCGTTCTATACATATATTGCAAGAGAAAAAAAAAGCATGGAAATCATAACTTTCAAAGACAAGTTTTGCATTCTACTAGTTTTGACATTCGGTCATTCTGAGTTAAATATCTTGAGTTAGAGAAGTCTATTTGACGCAAACTAAATTTTTTTGGATTCCTAACTCAAAGACCTATCAACCTACCATATTTAAGTAGAAAAAGGAGCTCATATAAGAAAGATATGAATTTTTCTAAGACAACCCATAAATTCTGCTAAAATACATGTTTTGTAAATAAACAAGTTCAAATTACTTCTCAAGCATCCAAACTGACATGACAATTATTTCCTCGTATGAAAATGGTCTTTATTTGGGCAAATTAACTTCACTAAGTCCAAAGTCAAAGCTTGAATATTTTATGCAAAACTATTTTTCCTTCTTTATAAGAAAGTAGTTATTGTACTACTTAAAAATAGATTGTTTACTTCAGAAAGGACTCATATTTTTATAGGATACAAATGGACTAGTAGGAGTGTGGGGAATAAGGTTTTCTATCAGATAAAAAGAAAGAAAGAAAGAAAATAAGGGTGGTGACCAGAAAGAAGAAAGAAACTCTCATCTTTTTTTCTACACCCGAAATTATATTTTCATCTTTTCTTTTCCTTAGTTTTTCGATAGTCATGCAAGGTTATTTTATTTTTATTGGTTGAAAGGATACAGAAGCCTTTAGATTTTAAAAACTGTGAGATTTATTTATCTTTTCTTTTGAATTTATATGATGAGTATGAATATTTTCTATGAATGTATAGTTTGATTATTAGAGCAGACTCTAAGTTATTATCCTAACTAATCTATTGCTAAGTTTGCTATCAAAACCGGAGTTGTGATATTTAACTTGTGAAGTGACTAAGTTTAATAATTATGGCAGATCTATATTGTTAATCTTAGGGCAAACATTTAATTAAATCGAATATAGACTGCAAATAGTTATGTTGTTTAGATTTTTCAATCTATCTAGTTATTAAGGCTACCATTAAATTAAATTACTAGATCGATTAACTGACTAATATTAAGAAAAGATAAATATTCAAAATATAAATTGACATATCATTTCAATGATCAATTTTGATTTCTATCAGTGAATGTTTATTTGAGACCAAGGTTTTTCTCTTAATAAGTTTCGGTTTATTTAATTACTTTATTTTTTTTTTCTATGGCATAGCTTAGATAACCTTAAACCCCCCATAACTTTGAGTTATTTAGCATAAAGACCTGAACTAGATCTTTCTTATGAGATTGACCCCTTACTTGCTCTTATTTGTTTAAGTTAGGGTAATTAATTTGTGTGGTCGCGACATTTCAAGAGCTTGTTCTTCCCTAATTTAAGAAAAAGACATTGTTTTATGTAAAGCAAAGCAACGTTGTTTTTATCTCACAATTATAATTAGATTTCTTGATTGAAATCGTGTCAAACTTCATTTATGTCCTTATATTTTAACGCCTATTGTTATTTAGTCTTTGGCCTCTAGATTTTCTTAATCTAGGTCAATTCAACCTTTCATTACTAAATTTCTTTCAATTTTGCCTTTAAATGAATTACAAGCATGCCCTATGTTTTCTCTATTGCTCTTACATTAGTCCTTGATTTCTCAATTCTTTATTTTGCAGCTGATTTAACTCCCAATTTCAACATTTATTGATTTTTCAATTTGGCTATTTATTTCAAACTTATCTTTGAACTTTAATTTCTTTCAATTTTAACCAAATTAAACCAATTTAAACCTTTCTCTTCTATTTCTTCTTTAATTCAAACCTCAATTAGTACCCAAAAAAACTCAAAACTCTATTTTGCATGTGATACTCAATCATTGGTCCAATTTTCAACCCCAACTATATTTTTTTAATTTTTTTATTTTTAATTCTTTGTATTCTTTGTATTTTTCATTTCTTATGAATTTCAATATTCTTTTTTTGACACACAAAAATTGAATAAAAATGAAGAAAATAATAAAATGATTAACATTAACTAAAATTACTCAAAAGATATAGTTTTTAGATTTTTTTCTAATTTTTCAAAAAATTAACAAAAAATAGTAGGTCAAAAATTAAATAATGAAAGTTGCCCCTTTTTTACAATGCTTGTAATACAAAGTCTTGTAAAAGGCTTTATATAGTAAGTTTCGTAAAGAAACACGATGTTTGAAACTCAAAAATTAAATAATGAAAGTTGCCCCCTTTTTACAATGCTTGTAATACAAAGTCTTGTAAAAGGCTTTATATAGTAAGCTTCGTAAAGAAACATGATGTTTGAAACAAAAGGGATCCGAAACCTTGAAGTTCAACAGAGATCTAATACCCTAAAAAATCATATAGCTGAACGGAAAAGGATCTGACACCTTTAAATTCCAAAAGATTGTCTCATTCTTTTGGGTGACCTATCCAATGTGAAAAAAAATATAAATGATCTCATTATACCAAGTGACCTACTCGATGTAAAAATATTAAAATTTGATCGTTTAGAGAAGTAACCTACCTCAAGGTATAGAAATGACTTACCTGGCTACAAGACTTCCTAGTGTTTCCTAAGTATAGGGTCAAAATTGTCCTTGGTATTATGGCTTAAGGATAACTTCTTTGTTAATTTGGATTCATTAAAGCCTTTTTGGATTCCATCGAGGATCTTTTTTGTAATTTTTTTGCAAAAACATTATGCAACGCTTTGGATTAGATAATATGAATGCTTCTTTACCTGGTTTGAAATATTGGTCTCCTCTTCTCTTCACCATCTCTCTTGCTTAGTTTGCACTTAACTCTTTATCTCAATCAAGTTTTGCCCGTTTGATTAATATGTTTGACTACTTCTTGGTTATACAACCTTAACCTTGTGTTATAGGTATTGCTCTCTTGGTGGGCCACATGAGCTTCTCATGCATCAATATCATCTTCGCCAAAGTTAAACTCGATCAATGAACTTTTAAAAAAAAAACTATTTTTCTTGTCTTGGAAACATACTACAAATTTGAAATGGTATTTTTTTAAATCTAATTGTTAAAAAGAAATCATCGAGGTGTAATTTTAAAAATATTTTCATGAAGATTAGATTTTTATGGTTGAGAAACCAAAACATATCATTAAATGATAGGGTAAAATATGATATATAGGGCAAATGCTTGTTAGGATTGTGAGAAAGAAAGTTACCTCAAAATCTGGCATTGAATGACTCAAATGAATTGTGCTTGGCAAACTAAGTACGACAAGGTCCCAAAGGTAATTTTAGCTTTCAAAAGGAAAACATCTTGCTTATACCATATTAAGCCTTTCCATTTATTGGTAAGGAATGGATTACTCAATGATATAAAATGAATTGCGGTGCACATTCAGGTCGCAATTATAATATATATATATATACACACACACACAATAATTATTTTATTTAAAACAATAAAAAATTCAGAGTTTTATTGCTTAAAAACTTCAACCTTGATGGAAAAATATCTAAGAACTTTATAAGAATATAAGCCAAGTGAAAGAATGTAAAAAATATCTTTTTAAAAAGTTGTTAAGTGACTCAAATACACAATAAAATTTTATTTAAAATTATAATATATATACACAAAATAATTATTTTATTTAGAACAATAAACAATAAAAAAAATTAAAGTTTTACTCCTTCAAAACTCTATCCTTGATGGAAAAATTAAGAATTTATTAAATGTGAAAATAATGATAATTAAAAATCTAGAATTACATATTAAACTAAATTAATTTTTAAATAATGACAATTAAGTAACAACAAAAATCAAATTTTATAGATGTGACCATACAGTAAAAGACGGTGTGAATATTTGGGCATTAAATCTTTTGGAACAATAATGCCTAACTATCAAGAGAACAGAACAACGGTCAAGGTAACCAGACTCCATGATTCACATGCCAGGTGGTTAAACTAAAATCCTCCATGCTCAGCATCGATCATTGCAACTAAATGTAAGTATATGAACTGGATTTTCTACCATCTCAGTAGTGGCAATTCTATCAAACTGGAAGCTGATCCGAGCCATGGTCTTTTGGGTTCATGGACATAATACAAAACCAATGAGGGAGGAAAAAATAGGTGGCTAAAAATACAAGAACTCCGAGATCAGCCTCTTCACCGACTGCTGGCCGACGAGGATTCACCATGTATATCTGGCTTCCGCACCATACACAATAGAGGCTCGCAATGATCAAGACAAGTTTCAATGACTTGTATGATTGTATTCTAGTTGACTTTGAAGGCTTCACTCTGCAAGTCAAAACATTTTGAGTAATACATGCATGTTAAGGGCAGAACAATTCTTACATTAAAATCAACATGTAAGGCTCAACATATAAAGACCTGTTAAGATAAATAAAGCCACCAATTAAGCACGTGCACAAGAATCCAACTACAAAAACAGCGTCCGGATTGACAGGTGCTCGATTCTTCCACCAACCAGTGCTCAATATCCAAGTATACACTGATGAATGTCCATTTTCCTGTACATTTTGACAGCCAGATGTGGTCAACTCGTGGCACAAATGATTCTGAAAAAATAAATAAATGTGTAGCACCCAGATGCATGCTGAAGACGAGATGAAAACAAAAGCAATTTTCAAGAACAGATTGTTATTACTAGGCCTTCCACGAATCGAATAGCTACTAAAATACCATACATTATCTTTCTGTCATAAAGTTTCCATGTATGAAACTCAAGTTCTCCTAAGAAAAAATGTAAGAAAAAATCTCTAAGTAGAGACTTGAAAGTAAAGAAGTCTAACCACAGCAGTCTTCAAAAATGAAGTCGTCTTTCTGTTCCCAAACTTAACTTCAAAGTTTTTTCTTTTCAGGAACTTTTTATTTAGTGCAAGCATCAACACTAAGTTTTAATGTTTCAGTATTTGAAATTTGTATGGAGCCATTTTAATGCATGGTAGCCACGGTATGGAACAGATCAGCGAGTTCATACTGTAGATTCACTTCCATTTTATTATCCAGGTTAGATAAAGAAGAAAGAAAATCATATTTAAGCCAGCAACAGAACTGCATCAAAGACTAGAATGATAACTGCTTCACAATAATGTCAACGAACCCAAATCATGCAGATGTAAGGTCTGTAGCCTACCAGAGGTCAGGGCATTGCCATACACTAAAATCCTCAGGTCTAAGATGGAAACGTTATATTTATTTACAACATGCTTGGACAATCTAAAATGATACTCTTCCATTAACCTACAACAATGCAAGTAGTAGCAGTAGCATTTTGAAATGCTCTGGAAGTCATTTCCATCAGAAAATTGCTAATTTCACTAGGACACAAGCTACCTGTTGCTGCAAAGATGCACTTATATATCAATATAATATAGCATTCCAATTCATTTCTTTCAATTGTCTTCACATGCTGGCTTTAGAAGACACAGATCATGACAATTATAAAATGATGTTGGCTACTTCTGTTTAAATAAGGTGCAACTCAATTTACTCGTTGAGATGGCATGTTGTGTAACAAATAAGTGGTATAATCATTTAATTATTTCTTCCCCCCAGAAGTAAATACTCTTAACTTTCTTCTCTAATCAAACCTCCACTCACTTTCCTATCTCCTATTGAAGGAAACATTTACTGTAAGCATACCAAAATTGGATTTTATTTCACAAATTAAATCTCTAAGCTGTGCTGAAATGTTTACCACAACCCTTGCTATGTCAAGTTACAACATTAATATATTTCCAGGATTTCAATAGACTTTCAATGGATCATTTGGCAGTATTTCACGCTATAAGGATCACACAAACGTTTCCAGTGCATTAAACATACTCGAATGCATTGATCAAAATCTCTAACATCACCACACCATCACACATGAAGCACAGGAATAATAGAAAGGAAACAAGAATGCTAAGCAGAGAATCATAATATAAACCACTGGATGTTACCTCAAACAAGTGATCTAGGAAAAAGTGTGATAAACTTCCTGCGGACACCAACAAGAAGCATTGCCTCCTTGAAAGGGGCAACTGCAAAAATATAAAAATCACCAACAGATGACAAATCCAACTGCTAGTAACTTGTTATAAAGCAACATCAATATTAGAAATACATTGGTGAACCAAAAGCAATGATTCCTAATGACTACAACAATTTTCCAGACTCAAGATTTCATTTCCTTTTTTCCCCCTAAACAACACCACATCCCTACAGGTTAACCCCATCACACCACATTTTAATTGGTCAATTCAGATCATTAATCAAGACTCTTAAACCAAACCCAATTAAAACAACCTTTAATAATGTAGTAATCCCCTCCATAATTTCAAGAGGCCGGCGATCAGTCGATGAGTGATCGCTCAGATCATAAGAAAAGAGCACCTCCTTACCTACTAGTAAATCAAGAGGACGTGTCTGATTGAAGGTATACCATCCATGAGTCTAGATAATGATAAAGGTATTTGAATTAGAACCTATTTATACTTATACCTATATTATATCGGGATCCGAAAGCACTCATGCTAAGGACGAAATAGCCTTTTACGTAGTTCCCGAGCGAACATATAACCAAAACAACCCAAATGATCCAAATTCCCTAACTCAACTAAGGTAACCTTAACAAAAGCTCAAAAAATACAATAGTCTATTGTCTTACCCCAGAAACTGAATCAAGAAGCTTCCTTTGAAGCAAAATTTTAGAGACCCAGGTGTACAAAACACACAAAGGAAGACCCAAAATCAAGATATAGTAAAAGGGGTCGTGGATATAGTCAGCTAGTGAAGAACCTAAAAGCTGCAAGGAAGAACCCAGGATGGAGCCTAGCCACTCGGAGAAGGAGCCGATGTCTGGACCAAAAAAGGCGTTGATGGTGTAAATGAGGGTGTGGTGAGGGCTGAACCGGCCGCTGGTCAGCGTGGTAAGGGCCAGACCCGAAGCCATGGTGTACATCAAGTGCGGTCCGGGGCCTGGCATTGTTGACCACTGAGCGCTGAGTTCGTACGCTATTGCCTATTGCTTGGTAGGACAGTTTGATGCTAAGCATGGCAAGCTAGTGAGCTTTATTTTCTTCTTCTTTTTCCTTTTCTTTTTTTGGTTAGCAAGTTGTTAAAACTAACAGCGCATTAATGATGATTTTTGGATAATTAATGATGATTTGAATTAGTTAACTGAAAAATATTTTTATCAATGTAAGATGCTGGTTCCAAACT
>Ga0325414_1006996_pt1 | contig 11991 bp, 4 predicted proteins | sample PopdelMetagenome_8_FD_206183 | JGI IMG/M metagenome (GOLD analysis project Ga0325414, IMG submission 206183) | Populus deltoides microbial communities from Bellville, Georgia, United States - Leaf-PdKOR-R3 | ecosystem: Host-associated > Plants > Phyllosphere > Phylloplane/Leaf | place: USA... | reverse complement strand
TTTTTTATAAATAAAAAATATATTATTTTAACTTTGACAAAACTAAAATTTGAAATCCTTATTAATGGTGTCAAATGCTAAAAAAAACAAAAGCTATTTACAAGACAAGGGAAATGTAAACGAGCTCAAACGAATGAAGACACGTGGAAAAAAAGAAGAAGAAGAAGTAAACCAATTAAGAGATGAAAAGTCTATTAAAGTCCAAGCGGCCTGTATTTTAATATGGTCAAACACTGTTTTGGTCATTTTCAATTAGTGAAGGCAACTAGGCAAGTTAGGAAGAACCTCGAGTCATTTTCCCCTCGTTTTTCTTGAAATCAGAACAAGAAATTAAATCCTCCCCTGGCCAAATCAAGTAACTTGTACCAGAAGATATCCCTAAGCAAAATCAAAAAAAAAAATTGTCCGCTTGCCCAACACAGCATCCACCAACCTCTAGTCAGGAGCTCACCATATCCACAGCTGCTTGACACAAAATGAACCAAACAACAGCTAAATTAATTATTAATATATTTTAAATGGAAAGTTCTTCGAGGCAGATTTTTCTTTGTGCATCAAATTAATGCTAATTGCGACACATGATTGGGAGATTGTCCACCTCATGATAAGCCACGAGGAGCTCACCCACCAGAAGAAAATAATTTGAAATCTCTCCAAATTCCCAGCAGCCACCCAACGCTTCTGGTTTTGTCGTGGCATGCTTGCACTGGAGATGAATACATTGAGCAATATGATCTAGAAAGCATGAGACATGGAGGCTTGGCCTGCAAGTTGTGCCGCCATTTGTGCATTTCTAAGCTCCTTTGACCAGAAGCCACAGTTAAGATGGTAACTAGAAAGAACACTCTGATCTACTCACAGCATGTACCAAGTTTACTAGATTTGTACTATAGTTGCACTTCTCAGTTAATTGTACCTGAAATACATCATCCGTAAGCTAATACATGGAGAGGAAGAAAAATAATTAGTTCGAACCATTTTCGTTCGTACCAGAAATCCACTCTTGATGTCATAAAATTAGAATTTTAATTGAGTTGTTATTAAGCTATTTTTACGCAAAGTCTCGGACAAGTAAAATGTGATGCAATGAATGATGACAGTTTCTCTCGCTGTGACACAGATTTCTTGCGGAAAATGACAGTTTCTGTCCACCTCTTTTGAACCATTTCCTCGTTATATCAGTAATTATTTTTTATTTAGAAATATATTAAAATTAAAAAAAATTAAATTTTTAAACTTTATTTTTAATATTAATACATTAAACTATTTTTTCACTGTAAAAACAAATAAATTCTAACTATCTATCTCTATATCACGTGCGTGCAGCACACGGTTAAGCTTGCCAGGAAAAAAAAATCAATGTAAAGAAAATTCTTTATTGTTCTAACGGGGCAAAAAACAGGAGACTGCTTCTTTTGAATTGTTTATGACCGTGTCTTACAATTTAGGGTAAAAAAAAAAAATCGTTTGTCAGGAAACCGGGGGAAAATGGATTTTTTCCCCATATCAGGGAAAACGAAGAGCTTGACAAAGTCTTGGTAAACGCTCTCTTTTTATTGTAAGTATTTTTTTTTTCTTTTCTTTTTTTCATGTTTTTTCTTTTTTTTTTTTTTTTTAAGCCCTCAGGAGCTTTGCTTTTGTATCCACATTTGAATGGGAAAAGGTGGTGTTGAATAAGTGGGCTTCTAGAAGATCTTTACGTATAAAGCCCACGGATATACGATGGCCACGGGAACCACACAAGAAAGGTCAACAGGCCAGCAACTCCTGTATAAAGATTGGTGTGATGCGGCCTCTTCTGTTCATCAATTGCTCTCTCCTAACTACTATCCCATAATTTACAAGGAAAACAAGAGGGAGCTCTTTGAACCATGTTTTTTAGCATTTCATCTAATTATGCAAGAGAAAAGATGTAAAACATTTTTATTGCTGTATGTGATATTGGGATTTGAGTAATGTTTGTTAATGAATTGATGGCACTTTAATCCTAATCAAGCCAGCCTCCTCGTGTTAGAACACTTGTGTACTTGAGTTCTTTGATTCTAGACCATGTAATCTTATTAAGATAATTCTCAGAAGAAAAAACAATCTTAGTTTAAAGTTCAACATGTTGAGGAGGTTGGTGACAGATGACAATGATGTTGATGATATCTACGAAACTGAATAGTGGGCACTAGGCAATTTTCTTGATACTAATTTTAACAGGGACACGATAACGAATCCTGTCGTTTCTGCAACATGAAGTCTAAAATTATAATTTAATTTCTTGACTACAGAATAATCGTGGCCCAACTCCTCATATTTACAGAAGAAAAGGAATAAAATATTGCAACTAAATCAGCGAAAGCATCCAAAAGTAATTAATATTTGAAGGACATGTTGAAGCTATATAAAATATCCGTTGTGATCGAAGCATATAAAGGAGTAATTTTACTTTAATAAAACAAAAAAGAGTCTTCTTTTCTCATGTTTACCTTCGGTGGAGATTCATTTTTTCTAGGTTTGGTTTAATTTGAGTGGTCTCGGTGTTAAGGTTTAGTCTAGATGGCATGTTGAATTTATTTTCTCCATTTCATTTATTGTTTTCAATTCAAATTCAAGCATATTAGGTACCGTAGGAAAATATAGCAATTCTTGTGTGAATTAATTGCTTGCGTAAAACCTCGTCAAAGTCACCTCTCAATCCTACTCCAAAATAGGATTTCAAGGTGTATTTCAAAATATATTTTTTTTCATATTTCTAAAAAAATTTAAATTTTTTTATTTTCAATTAATTTTTTTATATTCTTAAATTATTTTAACTTACTAATATTAAAAATATTTTTTTAAAAAATAATATCATTCTCATCTCAAACAGTAGTTTTTCCTCTGGCGCAAAAAATTCAACGATGTCATTCGTCTGGGGTCTTGTGCCATAGCCTTCCTTCAGACGCATTAAAGCATATGACAACATATTCTAAAATGGGGGGGGGGGGGGGGGGCGGCCGGGGGGGGGTTCACTGTTCCCCCCCACACACACACACACAAAACACAGTGCTTTTCTCTCTGTTTTGTTTTTTTGGCTAACTTTTCCCTTTTCCCTTTTTATTTTCGTTTTTTTTTCTTTTTTTTTTCAAAATTACTTTTTTCTTCGACTTTCCTATTTTTTCTTTTTTTTCATTTCTTTTTTCTTTTTTTTTTCAAAATTATTTTTTTATTTTACTTTTTAAATATTGACCTGGTTAAAATTTTTGCTTTGTAATTTTTTTCTTTAAAATACTATAGATTGCTGCGATGTTTTTCCACATAATTTTTCTATTTTATTTTTTTATTTTTCAAAGTTATATTTGTCAATTTTTTTAATATAGAGCTGATTGAGAATTTAGTTTTGTAATTTTTTTCTTTTAAACATTGTTGATTGCTACAGTATTTTTCTGCACGTTTTTTTTTATAATTTTCTCTGAAATTATCTATTACAGTTACAATATGTGAGGAAAGTATTGTAACTTTCCTCGAAAATTACTGTTGATTGCTATAGTGTTTTTTCCCACATGGTTTTTTCTGTTTTTGTTATGTTTTTTTTCAAAAATTATCTTTATTAATTTTTTTTTATATTAAACTGGTTAAGAATTGTAATTATAAGTAAATACAAGTTTTTCCTCACAAAACACTATGGGTTGATACAGTTTTTCCTCACATGGTTTTCTTCCAGTTTCTTTTGTGTTTTTTTTTATAATATTTTTTTCTAAAATTATCTTCGTCGATTTGATTTTTTTAAATATTGAGTTCGTTAAAATTTAACTTTGTAATAAAGCTTAATCATGTTGGAAAAACATTGTAGCTTTGCTCATAGAACATTGTGGATTGCTACAGTGTCTCTCCGCATAGTTTTTTTGTGTTATAATTTTTTTCAAATAACTTTTTTCAATTTTATTTTTTTAATATTGAGTTGTTTGTGAATTACAATTACAAATCATTACAAATAAGGTTAAATTATGTGGGGAAGCATTGTAGCTTTCATCACAAAATACTGTGAATTGCTACAGTGTTTCCAACATGATTTTTTTTTATTTTTTGGTGTTTGTTTTGTTATTTTTTTTTGAAATTGTCTCTGTTGTTTTTTTTTTAATATTGAGCTGATTAAGAATTTAGCTTTGTAATTTTTTTTCTTTAAAACACTGTGAATTGTTGCAGTGTTTTCCATGTGATTTTTTCCAAAATTATCTTTGTCAATTTTTTTTAAAAAATTGAGTTGGTTAAGAATTATAATTACAATAAAGCTAAATCATATGAGAAAAGCGTTGTAGTTTTTCTCACAAAATACTGTGGATTGCTACAATATTTTTCTAAATGGTTTTTCATTTTATTTTATTTGGAAAAGTGCTATAGTTTTCCTCACAAAACATTGTCAATTGCTGCAATATTTTTTCTCATGAGTTTTTTTCCTTCCAAGATTATCTTTGTTGGTTTTTTTTTAATATTAAGTTGGTAGAGAATTTAGCTTTATAATTTTTTTTGCTTTTTATTAACTGAAAAGCTAAATCATGTGGTGAAAGCACTGTATATTTCCTTACAAAACACTGTAGATTGCTACAAATCATTTTGTTCAATCTTTAAGTTTTTGATCACTAACACAACTTTTTTTCTGTTATGAAATATTTGTTCAATCATATCTTTAATTTCTATTACTTATCTATCGTTGGTTCACAATTATAATACTATCATGTACATTTATTTTATAAGCCCGCGATAGCGCGCAGACATGTCATCTCATTTTTATCAAAGCGTGTTTTATATATGTTTTCACACACACACACACACACATATATATATATATATATATAAGAACAAAGAAGCAGAAGTTATTGTAAAAAAAAATAAGGTCCCACATTTATCAATTTCATAAACAGTACTGGGATTGTGTCTTATATCGTCGTTAGATACATACAAAAGTAGAGAGAAGATTCAAATCATGGGAGAAAAATTATCAACTGAGATGTTTAATTGATAGCATATTTATATATAAATTGATAAATATAAATAATAGGATTTGAACTAGAAATATTATTTTTTCTTGGGTTAAATTCTTATCATTTTATTATTACTAGTTTAGGTGCTAGTTCTCTTGCGCCTGACATACTTTAGTATTTCTACTCGGCCAAAATACTGCCTGGTACTTGTTTAATTCGAGTATATATAAGTACTCTCCTGATGAAAATGGCCTAGCCAGCCAAATTTTGCTTTAGAAAAAAAAACATTGTGAGGAAGTATATCCACGCGTGGTTACTTGAATATTCTTCCAGAAGATTTGACGAAAACACAGATTCTAAGACGGAAGTGTCACCCTCCATCACGTGGCAGCCTCACAATGGTGGCAATTATTGACTTTTTTGCTCTAAAGAAACTGCTAAACCTGCAGCTAATATTATTACATTACACCGTCTATTATATTATATTATATTATATTTTAAATTTTGTAATGTTAATCATATGGTTTAATTCCAAAGGTTCCAAATATGGCCTCTCACCGTTTAAGTAGTTAACTGAACCTATAAGATTATTCATTTATCCTTCCATTTCTTCTCTAATAAACCCAAATTTAATATTTCTAAGAACTCTAAAAACTCAAAACCTATGGTTCTAGATAACATGTTTGGACAAAACTGTCAATAGACTCAACTTAAAGGATTAGCGTAGCACTCGTGGACCAAGCCTCGAGAAAAAGCATAATACCATGAGCTTAACTTGGTAGAAGAGCTCAGTTCTCACAGGCTTAGCTATATTTCGATTTATATTTTTTCTACATCTCTAGTTGTATAAAAAATCTTATAAAAATCTATTATATTTTCACCATATTAATGTTTGTATAAAAAATATTTATTCCTCATTAATACATGTGTCATATATATTTTCTCTTATTAATACGTATGTAAAAGATATTTATCTCTCATTAATAGTATCATGATAAAATTATATTTTAACTCGTTTTCTCAACAAAAGAACAAAACTTATAGGCTTTAAATACCTCATGAATCCTTTAAGCTTAAGCTTCATAATCTTCATTTTTTATTGCACATATATTTTCAAAGTATTTCTCTCTAAAATATCATAGTCTTCTCTCTCTAAAAATATATTTACTTAAACATTTGAAAATACTTAAATTTACCAAAAATTTTTTTTGCATGTACCAGCCACTTTGACATATCAGACACCACGTACCAGCTACCAGCCACTTTGATCAGAAAAAATAAATCAACTTACTAGAATCATCAACGGATTGAAAAATCGTTGGTAATTGTTGGCAGTTTCTGAAAAAAATTTACGAAATTAAAAATTTAAATTAAATATTAACGATAGAATTACCGACGGAATAATTAAAAAATATTAATATTTAATTATCAGTCGGTAAATCTATCGCTAACGCGCCCCAATAAAAAGCCTGAATCTCCTTATTTCACAAGAGACAGACTTATTTCTTATTATTCTTCTTCTTCACTATATGTAAAAAACATCAATATCTATTTTTTTTCTCTTCTCTTCTCTCCTCATCTCCTTCTCTTCTTCTCCATGCTCGGGTATGTCTTCCTCTTCTTTCTTCTTTTATCCTCTTAGTTTTTTTTTAATTAATACGCTTTACGAAATTTTTTTTCTCTCTCTAGCTTCACTTCCAACTACATTAAAGTAAGATTTTTCTTTTTTCTTCTTTTTTCATGATTTTTTCACTGTATTTGTTTTTTATTTTATTTTTAATTGTTTTTGGTCTTAATAGTTGTATAAATATTGTTGTGAGATATTTTTTTTCATATGAGATCAATTTTTAGTTGATTTATTTATAGGATTTTTAAATTTTTAGCAATTGCAACTTCATTTTTTTCATATGAATTTTTTTAGTTGAATTTATTTTTTCATTTTATTTATTTGTTGTAAATTTGTTTGAGTTGATTTTCTTATTCTTTTTTCCAAGCATTTTGAGTATATATTATAGAGTGTTGATTTATGTTAATTTAATTATTTTATAGTTTTATAAAATGAATTTTTTTTAAAATGTTTTTAAATAATTACCGACAGAATTACCGATGGAATTTCTGTCAGTATATCCCTCGGTAAATCCGTTGGTAATAAAAAAATATTATTACCAAGGGATATACCGACATAATGTTTTTTTTACACATCAATTTCGTCAGTAAATCCGTTGGTAATAATATTTTTTTATTACCAACGGATAAAAAATTACCGATGTAAGATTCATCAACGGAGCATTTCCGTCAGTGATTTTATTGGTAAATTAAGTACCGACGAAATATGTATCTTACACCGATGAAAAATTTCCATCAATAAAACTATTAAATATTGTTGTGAATAAGAAATCATATTAATTTTTTTTGGAAACTAAAAGATAAATATAGAGAAATTTTCAACTAGAGGAGCTGAAGTTGGGTATTGTTGAATCTATAGAGGCAAATACTACTCTATCCTTATACTATTATACTGACTGGAAATCTGGGGTTGCTCCACGTTAGAAAATCAGGAGCCTCGTTGAATAATGGATACTATATATGAAAAGTGGAATGAAGGTCCAGTACTTTTCATACATCCCTCTCAACGAGGAATCAAGTTTAATGGGATTCGTAAGTGGTGACTGGTCGGTCCATGTCATTCCATTGTTTTTTTCTTGCAGGGGGTAGGTAGAATTAGCTGTAAGCATGTAGTTGAACCCAAAAGTGGTCTTCTTGCGATGCTTACTTCGTCAACCATACCAAGTGCAGAAGACCCTTCAGGCAGTCAGTCCCAGCTTGTGAAACCATCTGTGCAATAGTAGATAATATCTAGAGTAGGTATTGACTCTTAGTGAAGTCTGTGTAAAAACATTAATTGATCATATGAAATTAGAATGCAGGGAGGGAAGAAGTGCCCAATTTGTGTACTTTCGGTGTAATCTCTTGCTAGAATATTCTCGTCTTTTACAGAAAAATAAGGGACTCGGGCAAATGAAATGAGATGCAAAACTAGGTGATTTGCTTATGGATCAAGCTATTAACGGCCACAAATTGAGAAATTCTTGGTAGATTGGATCCATATGAACGAAAAAGTCATAATTTGTCAGTAAAAAAGACTCAGAACAATTTGTGATTGGATTGATCCAATTGACAGAATCATAAATAAATAAAAAAATTGTTCTCCAAACCATCCTAGCAAAAAGAAAAAACATGAAAATGAGGTACGTGCTCGATCATGGATAAGAAGGCAACCACAACTACAAGCATACTTTTGCTATAATTGTTTTTAAATCCAGGACCAATTGGTATACAAGTATAATACCGATCTAACTTTTAATTTGATTATTAAAAATATCAGAGTTGTGTTTCTGAACTAGCAGTTGATTAATAATTACATGGTACAAGTTATTAATAAAATACCACTGTTCGGTTTCAATTATTGAAAGAAAGAGAAAAGAAGTGTACACAAGTTAGGGTAAATGATGGATAATAATCACAATCACATGTAATTATCTGATGCAAAAAGAAGAAGCACCAACGCTTTGTCACTCTCGCATTTTTTAAAGGTTTCTTTGTGAATGGGAATGCAGTTTAAGATTTTAAGCGCCGAATTAAGGCTAATGACCCGCATTACACTAATTAAGGAATCTATGAGAGATGGTGCATTTATGCCAAAATTTACAATCCTTTTAGCCTCGGACAAGTGGCTTATACTGTGCCACTTAAAATGTGTCTTGGCAGACGGGTGGTTAAATTTACAAGAAAGAAAGCACCGCTGCTGACATATTTCGTATAGGCTGCGGACTGATATGTGGTTATCCCTTTAGGATTTTTTTTTTAAATTTATATGGGTGTTTAGGTTAGTTTTCACATATTTTAATTAATTTTATAAATTTTAAAATTAATAATTATATAAATCTTTAATGATCCTGAGATTTATAAAACTCAAATTAATAGTTTTTAAAAATTAAATTTAAAAACTAACTAGTTAAACAACACCTATGTTATTATCCCTTTAGCATTTGTGCAGCAAAGTGATGGTCAGGGGTACTTTTGTTATCGTGGGCAGTTCAAGCATGGCTTCTTAAAGCGAGTTGAAATTCAGAGTGTTTTATCTTTGAACTTGTTTTTTTATATTTATTTTTTAACTTTAAATTATTTATTTTTTATGTTTTTAGATTATTTTGATGCGCTGATGTTAAAAATAATTTTTTTAAAATAAAAAATATTATTTTGATACATTTCCGAGTAAAAAATATTTTGAAAAACAACCGCAATCACACTTTCAAACACGCTAAGATGTTGGATTTTCAGGGCTGTCGAGTTTTTTTATATTTTATTTTAGAGAGATGGAAACAGTTTATCTACATAAAATAAATTTTTTATCAATCTTAATATATAATTTTCATATGGTTTGATTTAAATGAATGAAATATAATAGTAATGTATACTCTTTATGTATTGTATTTTATTTATCAATACATTAATTGTTAGTGCCAATATTATTTTTGAAATTGATAGTGTTTATAAAAATTTAAAATAAATTAATATTAATTATATAGCCTTATCCTTCAAGGACCAGAAAATTTCCTCTTTTTTAATTAAAATATGAGCATTTGATGTGTTTTTTTTTAAAATAAAAATATCTTGTTGATCCCTAAAATTACCGAAAAAATATATTCCCTTTTGTCCAGAAAACATTCCTAACATATTTAACGTTTCCAAGGATGGAGAATTTCCACCCGCCTCTAAAAAAAGATGATACGGTTGATTTTTATTTTATTTTTTTTGTAATAAAGAAAAAAGTTTGATCCCTGAAAAGGAAACTATGTTCTCTTTTATCCCTCCAAAGTCTTCTTAACAAGTTTTAAGTGTTTGTCTCTGTTCTTGTTAAAGCAAAATATTCACTCATGAGCTGATTTCATAGAAAAGCTGGGGTCTCCTCAAGTGGATTCCCTGCATCTTCCGGTCTCCTCCTGCTCCTAGTCTTTCTGTGTTGGTCAGCAGCATCGACACCTAATTCATCAGACCTTGGTTTCAGTTTTTCTTCTTCTTCTTCTTCTTTCTACGCAAAAAAATAATAATAATCAAAAGCCGGAATGTTGGTTGGCTAGTTCAATTACTCTAGAAGCTAGAACGTAAGTTAGGGTGCCATGGTTCTAGACTTGTAGCCTGCAGCTAGGTAGGCCGGTGGTTAAAACTCAAAATCAAGTCTCAGAGGCCGATTCCAGTAAGTCCATAAATGGGAATGCGGTTTAGAATAATTAAATTATCAACTTATCCTTGAATTGATTATTTTTGTCAGAATGAACACAGAAATGACAAGGAAATTTCTCATGAATTAGACTTGCGGAAGAGGGCAGAGTACTGAAAGAGACAGATCCCCCTACATACACAGACATACAGGAGAGACATGGAAGTATGTCGAAAATCCCTTCGGAATAAAAGCCCAGTAGATATACCTAACCTAATTTACTTGGAATGTGGTGGTCCATTTTCCTTATGTGAGTTCAAAGCTTTTTGTAGCCTTCGTTATGCAATGAGCTTAGCAGAGAAAAGTCCATTTGGAAGAAAGCTTAGTTGCTACTTGCTAGTTAGTTTTTACAAGCAGGCGGCGATCTATTATGTTTACGGGGAGCCCAGAAAGTCTCAAGCCCGAAAGATAGATCTTCCTACCTTATCTCTCTCTCTCATTTTTCTTTTCTCTTTATTCTCATATCAGTTTACACATTGATCAAAATGAAATCCTCTCTTCAGATAATCTTGAAAAGTTATACTAACTTTACCTAAATGAATGTAAGAAGCTAGCAATTATTGTGAATTTATCAATTCCCTTGCATTATTGTAAATTTTTGAAGAGTTAATTCGACGAATGAGTGATCTTGAAGCACTTGTTAAGAGTCACTTAATGTTTGTAATTAATTTATGTGTTTTCTTTTTATTTAAAATTTATTGCAAGCACTTGAAGAATTATTATATAAATAACAATTATTTAATGTATATACTTAATGTCATTGATTTTTATTTTAATATTTGATTTTCATTATTTCTAAACACAATTCAACAATAAATAAAGTTTAATCAATGCATTCAAATAATGTTTGACTGTGTTTTGCTCTTGCTATTTCTTAAATCTTTTCTCATTCACTCTTAGTTTAATTTGGATTAAGTGTCCTGTAAAACAATGCATAGTTTTCTTGGAAGCCATTAAAATATATGAATTGCTTTGACAATACTTTATCTTTTCATTCCCACCCCTAATTATATCTTTATATTTCCATCTCTCTTTTTTTAAGCAAAACAAATCAACAAAGTATTAATTTGGTGGGATGATTTGCACCAAGAAAATCTCCACCGACGACGATCAAGAAATTAAGAAAGAAAGAAAAAATCTCCATCGACGCTTCAACCTGCAAATGTGCACGTGGTTTGACAACTAGTTCAAACTTCAATGTCGATGCAATATTTTTCTTAAAATGGCAGGGAATAAAATCACAATCGGACCCGCCCTACCGGATTTGGTTTGGTTGCCACGTGCACATGCATGGTGCAAGGCTACATACTAGGTATTCACTGTTTCCATTAATAAAATTCATAATCCAACAACACAAACCCTAGCTAGCTGTATCTTCGATGAAATGTATTTGTCCCTTTCTGGGTGTCTTGATCTTCCAACATGGGAAGGTCTCTTCAAAATTGGTATATAGAGCAGGGATGATATATCTAGGTGGGCTTCTTGAAATGCTGACATGAGCTGTGACGTGAGGTAAATAATAGAGACTTTTGTCCAGTTTTCCTGGTTACAACATTCCCTATTTCTGATAAATCTAGCAGTTACTCTTAACCTCCACGAATTCTGGATGAGAATCAGTTAATATGAATCAAGTTTGACCTAGTCAAATTAAATCTTGAATTTCAAACCGGATCAAGCTAGCCTTTTCTTTTTGTTAAGATACAAGATAATTATTGAAAACAAGCTCTTTCATAATTTCATGCTGGCTGTTGTTGATGAATG
>Ga0325414_1006994_pt1 | contig 11994 bp, 6 predicted proteins | sample PopdelMetagenome_8_FD_206183 | JGI IMG/M metagenome (GOLD analysis project Ga0325414, IMG submission 206183) | Populus deltoides microbial communities from Bellville, Georgia, United States - Leaf-PdKOR-R3 | ecosystem: Host-associated > Plants > Phyllosphere > Phylloplane/Leaf | place: USA... | reverse complement strand
TTCCCTTTTACGTAACCAGTCCCGTACCATAGAATCTCTGTTGACCAGTTAGGGTTCCTAGTGACCATAATACTAGGTGGCGACTCCTTAAACAAGACATTTTCCCTTAAAAGAACAAGATGCCAGAAATATGTTCTTTTTCCAATGTATCGAGATATTTTAGTTTTTAAGACCGCCGCGATGTCGGGTGCGACAGTATGCATTGATAGTCGTGGTTTGCTTGAGTTGCGACAATGCTTCTGACGAATCCTCATAATCTGCTGCACCAAAACGACGAAGGAGAGCTTTAACAAACTCATTCCAGCGTAACTGACCCCTGTTTTTGGTATACCACCGATACCATTGAAGTGCTACATTTGATAAATGAAATGATGCCAATTGAACCCATTGTGGAGCATCAATATTTTGAAATTCAAAGTACTGCTATGCTTTGAAAATCCATCCTGTAGGGTCCTCACCCTCACCAGCATAGGTTGGAAAATTCAGCTAGAGGTTGGTGTGATTCCTGTCGAAATTAGAAGTGTTTGAAGCGGAAGGCCTGTCGTGGGAATTATCTCTAGCTGCAAACGGATTGACTTCCCTGTCAAGTGTGCGATTGGATTGGGCGATTCTCATTGCCTACAACTCAGCCATGACTCCCTGTAGAGCGTCACTGACCCGACTAAAATTGTGATTCAATTCATCGAAGTTGGTGTCGTGTCGGGCAAGGGCTTCATTGACCTCAAAGCGAAACTCCGCATGAGTTTTACTGCATGTATCCATGAACTGGAATAGCTCTAATACCACTGATAAGAAAAGAATTTGGGGAAGATAAGGAAAGAAGAAGAACAGAGGTTTTAGAGAGTATTTTTGTTATTTCTTTTCATACTTCAATACAGAAAAAGTGAACCTAAATAGACCACCACAATACAACGATAATCCAAAATAACAGGACTTCAGTAGTGGAGCTGAAGATTAGGAATGCTTTCAGCAACTCCTATTCCCACACTATGTTATTAATTGACTAATTCAACAAAACACAGAATAATAGTAACCCATGTAAGCCTTGTACCCAGCTTTACCCCCAGCCATCCACCCAATCACCCACGTAAGTAGAGATTTCTTGTCATTTTTGTACATTAAAAGTGTATAGTTATGACATTCCTTTTTCGCATATTTCTTATAAGTTCAAACAATTTCAGGTCGCTAATTTACGTGCGCGGGGAACGCTAGGAGACTTGGTTGACTCAAGGTTGCGCCATTGTGACATGGATCAAACGAACATTGTTCTGAAATTGGCAATGAAGTGCACCGATCAATCACCTTCTCTCAGGCCTCCAATGTCTCAAGTTGTGGCTGTACTTAAAGGCGAAAAAACCCTCGAGGATATTTCTGAAGAGATCGCTCCCTCAATCTCTCCTGCTTGAGTACCGGATGGTCAATATATGTATCTTGTGTGTTTTGCCATGTTTCCATATCTATTGATTCTTCTTTCTTTTTTTTTTTCATTGGTTTGTTTCCCTTGATCCTCCTTTTGATTTAAATCTTCCTAGTAAATATTGAAGAAAACATGTACTGGTTCTTAAGAATTATGGCCCTGGAAATTGAAGACCTAGCTCCTTGATATTATGTGATATATATATATATTATAATTACCACCTTATTTATGTTTTCCTTTCATCTTAGCAGAAGCAGTCTTCAATTACCATCTTATTTATGTTTTTGATTAATAGCACAAAGTAATATGAATATGTAAAAGTAACAAACACACAAGACTTTTATTTAAGGAAATATATTCGAAAATAATATAAATTATATTTTGAAATCTTATCTAACAATTTAAATTTTTAAATTGAGATGATTCTTTAAAAGTTTATCTTCGTTGGCTTTGTAGATTCGTTATAAAAAATTATATATGAATTTGTTTCATTAATTGTTTATATATATATATATATATATGAAAGCTTAGTTACTTATTTAATTTTTAAAGATTATTTAAATTATGATGTTATACAAACATAGCTTAAGGGTTCAGTATTGAAAATATATAAAAAACAAATCGGTTTAATTAATAAAATATTATTAGAATCTTGTTTTAATTACAAATTATATTTTCTCGGTGAATTAAAATTGATAAAATTTATAATACTTTAAAATAATAAAAAAATGAAGATAAATTTTAATATCAATTAAAGTTAATAAACCTTTCTAAATCGTTGGAATAATCTAAATATGATTTTAGCATTTTAAAAACATTATTTATGCACAACTTAGTAACTAATCAAATTCAAATAATTAATTCATGATAATATAAAAAATTAAAATACAATAGTGAAATTAATCTTAAACTTACACGTTATTAATTATTAAAAAATTATGAAAATTATTCAAATCTTTTGATTGAAGCAGCACACCACCTAATTTATTTTGCGAGTATTTGAATATCAATCAGTGACTGATTTTGTTGAAAATAAAACGTGTTGATTGTACGTTTTCTACTTTGATAAAAGTACTTTTTAGAAGATAACTGTATATCTATCAAGAAATGACCACATGATTTTTTTTATTATTATTATTAATATAGATGTCCGGACTAACTTGCACGTACCTTGATTAATTTCACGAGTTTAGAAATTAACGATCATGCAAGTCTCTAATGACCCTAAGATGACATAAACTCGTGACTATTAGGAAGCAACCCCAAACATTATTTTTTTTTTAGATTAACATAGGTGTCTGAACTAACTTGCGCACACTTCGACTAATCCTACGGGTCTTAAAATTAACGATCATGTAAGCCTCTAGTGGCCCTGAGATTTGTGGGACTCAAACTGGTGACATCTGAGAAGCAAACTTAAGACCTGACTAGTTGAGTTATACCCTTCAAGGTTCCAAACATGATTCTTGATTATATGTGTGGTTAACTAAGTACACATTGCTACACTATACTATGATTTGTTATGTTATATTGTAAGTAAAATCAATCAACTGTTCCGTATTGTATTGTTATATGATTAAAATAAAATTATTATTACATTGCTAATATGGTTTTAGTGCTGAACATGAACAAAGACTTGACCTTAAATTTTAAAGATGCATTATTTCTTCTCAATGTTCACTTTCCGATTGGACCCAAGAAATGTAAGGTAAGCTATCAGCTTTTGGCCTTCATACTGGTGCTTTAGCTAGCTTTATTAAATGCAAAAGATTAACAAAAGATGCTGAATTACATGAACAAAGACTTGACCTTAAATTTTAAAGATTCCATGGGTTCAATCAATTCATTTCATGACGTATCAAATCATTTAGCAGAGCCGCTAGCCCCCAGCCTTTCATTTAATAAGGCATTACCTTTATTACTTCTCAATGTTCACATTCCGCTTGTGGCCATCGTACTGATTCTTTAGATTTATTAATCTTTCTCTGCTTGACGAGGCAAAAAATTGATGCTGAACACGAACAAAGACTTGACCATAAATTTTAATGATGCATTATTACTTCATATTCCATGGTTACAATCATTTACATTATAATCTTTTATCAATGTAAAAAAAAAGCAATTCCACAAAAAAAAATTAATATAAAACAAAATAATGATAAATTGTTTTAGCAATAATATAAAATTATTATTAAAAATTTAAGCTTTTAAGCTTATAGTGATTATTTGATAATAGCCATGTGTAAAGGAGATATTACTTAACAATATATATTGTCGCATATATGCGGCTTCGCAGTAATCATCCTTTGAGGTCAGAGTTATCAGGATAGATATAGGTGGAAAGGACAAGGAATTCTTATCTTTTATCAATAAAAAAAGAGAGTTGAAACTTAGTATTATGATCACTAGAAAACTTAATGGTATGCCAGAGTCTAGATAAAGGGACTAGTTGTGCAAATGGAAGACGTATCACTCTTAGTGCAATTTATCTATGGTAAGCTGCTTTGTTGTTTGCTTTAAGTCATGTTTTTATTCGTTAGTCTATCTAAGATTCGAGAAAAGTCATTCTCAATAAAGAGATCCTTATCTCATCAAGTTAAAACCTAACCATTTGGGTCATGATGGACGGGGGACAATCAGAAGTGATCTCCATGATGCAAAGTTGGGACAATATTTCTAAGCCTTTCTTGGGTCATGCTCATGAGTTTTTGAGATTCAAAGGAACCTTGGTGTCATGGGTTAAGGTTGTATGGGAACCTTTGCGCTTACCAAGGCATAGTTTCATCCTTTGGATTGCTTTACTTGGGAGGCTGAGAACATGAGCCAGGCTACACTTTGTTGATGCTAATGCTAGCTGCATCTTCTAACAGGATCATAAGGAAAGCCATAGTCACATTTTCTTTGCTTGCAGTTGGACATCCCTCTTATAGACGAAGGTTAAATCTTGGCTTCGGCTCTGTAGGGATATGCCCACCATTAGTAGTGCTATTCGGGGCCTCAATCTCAAGGGGAAAAATGTTGTTGCCAGAATGAAAAGGGTCTCCCTTCATATTGTTGTCTACCTGATATGGGAAGAAAGGAATAGAAGAGTCTTTGAGAACTCCTACACACTGGTTGAATCTCTATTTCAAAGATTTCAGGTTTTATTTTACATGATATTGCACTTTCATGAGCGCAATCACCTTCAAATTAATGTCAGCTGACTGTATTGGTGGTTGTTCTGGATGAACTTTCTTGTGGTAAGTTGTCTTCTCTTCGGTTTGTAGCCTTCAAGCCACATTGCATATGTTTCTTGTTGGACCTTTGTTGTTGTTGTTTCTCTTGAAGATATGTTGTGCTACATGGTACTCATGTGTTTTTGCATCCTGGTTTGATATACTTTTGTGTTTCCTACTTCAATCGATGCCTAGGACGTCTATTTGTCTTGACTTTTGCTTTGTGTTAGGTTAGGAACCTAGTAATTTATGGTTCCTCACATAACCATTGTTTGCTAATCTTAGCTTGTTAGCTTCATTTCCATGACTTTGATGTAAAGTTCTTTCAGGGAGTTTGTCCTTTACTTTTGTAAATCACTGTATACGAACTTGGTGGTTCTCCAACATTGTAATTTTTTTATCTATTAATATACTTATATTTTGATAAAAATAAAACCCTGACCATTTTAAAACCCAAAAAAAACGTTTGTTTAAGGTTTAAGAATAGTCATCTTCAGTAAGGAGATTCTTATCTTATCATGTTAAAACTTTTATCAATAAGTAAAGGAATCAAATCCACTGGTGTTATAGGATTAAAACGATAAATAATCTTAAAAGGTGAATAATCAGTAGTAGAATGCACACTATGATTAAATGCAAATTCAATAAAAAAAACAACACAATCCTCTTAATTTTTAAGATTCTTTTGAATGATAGCTTTTAATAATTAAGTTGAAGTCTTGTTCACAACTTCAATTTGACCATCTGTTTGTGGGTGACAAGTTGTAGAAAATAAAAGTTTAGTCCCAAACTTACCTGACAAAATCTTCCAAAAGTAACTCAAAAACTTAACATCTCGATCAGACACAATGCTCCTAGAAACGCCATGTAGCCAAATGACCTCTAAAAAAAAAAGGTATGTGATATTTATTGCATTATTAGTTTTATAACAATTAATGAAATGTACCATTTTAAAAAATATATCCAGAATAACAAATATGGAGTCTCTTTCTTTCCTAGACCTAGGTAAACCCAAAATAAAATCCATAGAAATATCAACTCAAGGTTCCTTAGAAACAGGTAAAGGTTTATATAACATATAAGGCTTTACTATAGACTTAGCTTGTCTACAAGTTATGCATCTATCACAAATTCTTTGTATATCTCTTTTCATGTTATGTCAATAAAAATATTCATGTAAAACTTCTAAAGTCTTATCAATTTCAAAAAGCCCCATTAAACCTCCCCCATGAGCTTCTCTTATAAACAATTTATGCATAGAACAATTAGACACACATAATCTATTCTCCTTAAACAAAAATTCATTATGTCTAAAAAAATTATCCTTGGCCGAAACTCTACACTCAACATATATGGTACCAAAATCATTATCATCACGATATAATTTTTTAATATACTCAAATGCTAACAACTTAGTATTCAGAGTATTAAGAAGAACATATCTTCGTGACAAAGCATTCAGCAACCACATTTTCCTAATCTTACTTGTACTTCATCACATATAAGAATATCTCAAAAAATATATATATTATAATTCAAAACAAAAATCCAAGGTAAAGAATTTTTTAAAAAGAAAACAATTGTAAGCATGTGCAAAGGCATGGAAAATAAAATAAATATTTTAATATTTCACTTATCCTAATATAATACATATGGGTTCTTTAAGGTTCTAACGATATAGAGAAACGTTTTGTACAATAATTATTTTCTTTTTGTAATTCTCGCCTCTTAAAAATCAATAAAAGAAAAAAAATAAATTTCAGAAAATGTGTAAATTGTATAAATTATAAGGCTAATCAGTTTTTCCATAATTGGATGAAATATTTATATTGATACAATATTAGAATTTCACCTAAATACCTAAAATTCTAATCATAAATAAATTGGTTGTATTACACGATGAATTTACTATACATAAACCCTAACTTATTCTACAAAATCTAGTTTGCCCCGTTGAGTACTTCTGCTCGTTACCCTTTGAGAGTCAAATATAAAGAAAGATAGAATCCACGTTTCACTTTTATCGCAATCTCCAAGTAATTTTCTTATTTAAGAAAAATATATGATAAAAGAAAAGGGAATTTTCGTGGTGCTGAAAGGAATCAAGTTTTGAACCTAAAAAACATAAACGGCAGGCCGATGCGTTGATAGCTAAAAGAAAAGGACTGCTTCACGAGTTGGTGGCGTCAAACGCGGTTCCATCCTAGTGCTAGATATTTCACTGTTTTGTAGTTACGGGGAAGAAGTGCGTTTGTTTTTTAGTATAAAAAGAATTCTCGGAATTTTTTATTTTAAATTAATTTTTTCTTAAATAGAAGCTCAACTTCGCCCCCTGTCACAAGCAAGTTCCGGTCAAAGGCATCAATCATCCCGTCAAGGAATAAGAACCTCGTAGAGAGAATCCAAAATAAGTTATTTCTACATTTTAAACTATTTGTATTTTATTAATTTTAAACTTTACTAATCTTTGTTTTTCATTTAAAATATAGCTTGGAATTATATTAAAAACATATTTAGGTGCTACTTTAGAGCCGACCATTGAATTAATCACATATGAAAGGCGGCCAACTTCAGAGCCGACGATTGAATTTGACAGAGATGTAATTGAATTGATTCTTAAAATTAAAATTGAAATGAAGGACTTGATTAAACAAATCACAAACTAAGAACTGATTTGGAAATCTACATGTTTTGGTGCCATTTTCTTTTGAATGAAACGACGCTTTTTGGGCAAAACAACACCGTTTCATCCACTATTAAAAGAAAAGCCAAAACATTATTGTTTTGAATGGCACTGTTGTTACCCAATTTTTGACCTAATGTTTGATAATTTTTTTAAAAAAACCAAAAATAACAAAAAACAATGAAAATCCTAAAAAAATACATTCTTGATATATTTGCATTATTCTTAGCATTTTCAATATCATCTCAGAAAAAATTAAATTTTTAAAGGTATTTTAAATGCGTTTAACTTTTAAAGTGTTAATTTTACCATCACTATTTTTTCTTGTTAAAACGACGTTGATATTATTTGTTTTCAAAATAAATTAAAAAATTCAAAAAGAGAGACCCTAAATACCTACACAACAACACAACGAAGGCCAATTTTGAGACAGAATTTTGAGGGTCAAGAAAAAAAAAAAAAACCCTAAAAACCTAAAACTACATCTTCTCAAGCCAAAGCGTCGCCCCCCTCTTTCACTGGTTTTCTCAACCCTTCACCAAAAAACAAACCAGAGCCCCCATTATCTCCCTCTCACCGAGACCGTCCCCGTTCCCTCTTCTTCCCCTGCACCCGAAGAAGCCTCCCCTCTCAGCCAAGACAGTCCATCACCAGATCTCCCTCTCTTAGTCGTTCCTTCCCAGTGTCTGCATCTCATCCGCATTTTCCCTGTTCTCTCCTGACCAACCCGAAACTGACCGGACAACCACTCCCATCTCCAACACAGTTTCAGCAGCCATAGACCCACGATCTACAGCCCACAGATGCCCGCCATTTCCTTCATCGTCAGCCACAACAGAGCCATCACCCTCCTCTAGTCTCCTCAATAGTAACGAGCAAAATAGTAGCCCAAAGCTAGCCTCGTAGCTACCCAACCGCCAGATCTATCACCTGCTGAAGACAAAAAAAAAAGAAAACAATGAACCACGAGAAAGAGTGAAACCAGAAGAGAGCAGATCTAAAAAAAAGGAGGAAGAACCGAAACTTGTGTTTTTTTCTTTTTTTGCAGGTGATGGTGGTTATCACCACCGGTGCAGAAAGGGAAAGGAGGAGAAAACATCTCAGATCCACCGATATTTTGGGCTTTGCTTGCAGTAGTGATGGCGGTGCGTGAAGAAGATGTGCCGCCACTATTCCTATATTCTCAGAAGTCTTCTTCTACAATTCCTAGATTTTTAGGGGTTTGTTTTATAATTTTTTTACATGCTGGAATATATATCTAAATTATTATTAGTTTTTTGTTTAATTTATGTTATTTAGTAAACATGTAATTATGGTTAAGTAAATAGTAAAAAGTGATGTGTGTGGGTGTTTTTTTTTTATGTGTTTTTGAATGGTAAAACCAAAAGGATAAAAAAAAGAACGAAAAAGACAAGAAGAATTTAATGTTTTGATTTTTTTATGGTTAAGGATTACGATGAACTTATATGTAAGATGAATTTTTTATATATGATAAAAAGATAAAACTTTTAAAACTTTTATAACATATTAAATTATGAAGCAGCTTACCTTAGTTAGGGTGTGATAGGGGTGCTAATACCTAGCCATAATCAGTTTTTTACTCATGAATTTCTGACAGACTAGTACATTCAGATTTTCTAGTAACTTTCAATTAAATACTAGGTGGCGACTCTTAAACAATCAATCAATGAATGGTACGATACTGTTTCTGACAATATTGAACTAAACTTTGTGTATTTGATATGTTTTAAGTTTTTTGTGTTTTGTTTTGTTTTAATTTTGTTTTATCCACGCATTGTATAAAATTGTCTCATGCATCATGTTTTAATTTTTGAAAGCACACACAAGCTTCAGATTAGGTGGGGGTGCTTAGACTGGTAATGATTGGTACATGTTCCTTTCGATTGCCTACCGAGCCCTCATATTGCTTTCAAGAGGGTGATCACTGGGACAACGAGAGACCTTTTTGATAGAGATCAAGTAGTAAACCTACCCTGTCTCACGTAAAAAAATTAGAACCTGCTTTTTAGGATGCATGCTCCATACACATTGTTTTGCATTTAAGCAAGTCCTTCTTGAAGTATCTTGAATTCAGGATTTACAGGTGACATAATGACCATGATTTTGGAAATTTATGTTATAGAGTTTGATCCAAAATAAAAATTCTTATTTCTTCATACAAGAGTTACGATCATATGTCACCTCTTGAAGGGCGAGTTCATCATATAGAAAACATGTTCATACATTTATCATGCATGCACCAAGGTTGAAACATAGGCTCTTCCATTTGAGGTCTATTGCACTGGACTGTGAAAGAAGATGAATAAAAAAAAGGGATCAGAGAGAGGCTCATTGTCAAAAGAAAGTTGGAGGAAGTAAAGGTGAAATAGCTAAACTCACAAATCTGTTTGAATAAGTGTTGAGCAACAAATGAAAAGGGAATGTCTACACAGTCTTATGTGGTAACATCGTCAGTCTACGTCCCACACACAGGGAAACATAATTGACTTTTCTCCTTAGCGCTCCACTAGTAGAGGCCATAAACATTGAAGTGATATCGCCTCTCCTTCATTTCAGTCGTGAATAGCAACAACAATGCCTTCTGTCATCAATGAAAGATAATCTCTTTTTTGGTTCAGTTGTACTGTTAGTTGTTCACCGCCTCCACATCTTGCAATAACACCCAATAGTTGCTAGCTTTCTATATCTGACCTCCTTTGAAGTCACCCTTATTGCGAGCTTCATTGTCGTCCTACAACACAAGATGTTGATTTGAAAAACAGAAGCAAACATTGAACTTCTACGTGGTAGAGCTATCTATATAGAGATCAGTTTGTGGATCTGCCAGTGGGAAATCCAAGAAGAGATGTAGTAGTTTCATGTCATCTATAATTTTCTCTCACTATTAGGAGCACCAAAACACAAGAATAAGGAGAAGAGACAGACCTAGTATGAAAAACAGGAAGAGACATCATACTTCAATGTAGCAAAACTCCCTCTACAAAGATTTACTTGTGGATCTGTCAGTGGGGAATACAAGAGGGAATGTAGTAGTTTCATATGCTATGAAACTTTCTCCCACCAGTAGCAACATCAAAACGCTATAGGAGATTGAAGAGCCAAACCTGGTCTAAAAAATATAAGCAAACATTGAACTTCAACGTAGCAAAACTCTCTCCATAAAAATCTGTTTGTGGCTCTACAAGTGGGGAATCCAAGAGGGGATGCAATAGTTTCAGATCATCTATAATTTTCTCACACTAGTGTCAGCATTAAAACACAGAAATAGGAAGTATAGACAAATTTGGATTGAAAAACATGAACAAGACTGAAACTTCAACATAGCAGAACTCCCTCTACAGGTGTTTGTTTGTTGCACTGTCAGTGAGGAATCAAAGAGGAGACAAAGGAGTTTTTGATTCATCAGGTTCTCCTCTAGTAAAGAAAATGCGTGATTCCACGTGTCAGGAGTGATATTGCTGTATTATTCCAGGCGCTGCCAAATTACCTCGCTGTTGGAAGGTTTCCAACAATCCTCATACAACCACAACATTGAAAGATTGATATGATGTTGTGAGGATTGCTGATTAGTACTTAAAAGTGCATTTTTATCAAGGTTTTACATCATCATTTTGCACTTGAAGTATCAATAACTCCTTAACTAAAGCATGTTTTATAATAACAAGTCTGATATCATAAGATACCTTTAATTTATAAATGTTCATCTTAAATGCAGGCCTATCACATAAATGGAAGGATTGATTGATGAGTTTAAGTATGGAAATTGAAAGGACAAAGAGAGGGTCAAACTTAAGAAAGAGATGCTGGTTCAATCCAAACTGGAACGTTGTTCAGTCATCAGGTCATATCTGGAGCTGTAGATCTTGGATTTAGTTCTGCCTTATATGGATGGAAAGCTAAGACATAGGCCTAAAACTTTCATGCGGAGTCCAAGATCTACAAAGGCCGTTTTCAAGTCCAAATTGTAGCAACAACGGAAAAGTCCGAATCTGTCCTGCAGCCCAGACACTGTTTATTGTTCAGCCTATATCTTGAGTTCTAGAAGTCCAAATACCTCCACTTTTTTCTCCTGGAAAGCTGAGACAATTTCCTAGAACTTTAAGGATTTGAGTCGGTTCCAATTATGACGTTATCAATGATGTTTTTGGCAGACAAGAAGATAAGGATTGTTACCAAGTCAAGATGTGGCCACTCACTCTTCAATTAGTCAACAAATCAATAGTTTCGAATTTTGGCCGATAAAAGGAGGCATTTGCCATGTATTTAGGCATCTTGGTGTTCAGATCAAGATCATGCTCTTGCTCTCTCTTTATATTTTGTAATGCTTAAGTTTTACTTATATTATTCTCTTGTTTATGTCTTTCATTTCCTTTTCTTTACTTAGTTAACTTCTTTCTCATTTATGTTCTTTTCTTGTTTATTTATGTTTCTTTCTTTCATTATATTTAACTAAGTTAATTATGTCAAGGTGAAAAGGGTACACTAATGGTGTAAGAATAAGTATAATATAAACTTAACGTGGACCTTAATGTTGGATACTAACATGCTTTATATTTGTTATCTTGTTCACTTTTAATACTTTGCTTGTTAAATGGTTAATCTAAATTTATGTTGTATAACACTTGGTACAACAAATACTTGGCACTTTCATAGCTCAT
>Ga0325414_1006993_pt1 | contig 11994 bp, 17 predicted proteins | sample PopdelMetagenome_8_FD_206183 | JGI IMG/M metagenome (GOLD analysis project Ga0325414, IMG submission 206183) | Populus deltoides microbial communities from Bellville, Georgia, United States - Leaf-PdKOR-R3 | ecosystem: Host-associated > Plants > Phyllosphere > Phylloplane/Leaf | place: USA... | reverse complement strand
AATTTAAAATTCACTCCAAAACACCCCTAATTAGCTGCACCCTCATCATGATCTATTTGTCCTACTATCAATCTATCAATTGATTTGATGTTTGAGTTTTCATGTTCATTTCTTCTTACAATTATAATGAAACTTTTTTATATAATGTAAAGCTTTTCTATATAATGAAATTCTAATGCCATAAGCAGTTGCTGTGGTTTATCATTACTGGCTTATAAAACCTTTACACTTTTAACAGGGGTGGTTTGTCAGTCTCAAATATGACAAGCTTGCGCTGACACAAAAAAATTACTGGAGAGACATAGAGGGCAGTGGCAGCCCGTATGACAATGGCAATTTTGGGCCGGGCGACGGATAGCACAAGGCATACTGATTTTGCAACAGGGGGTGTTGGCAGAATATTCATGGGTTTGTGGGAAGTCTAGGCGCGAGCGCGCCAACAAGAACATATTGCCTTGACCAAACCAAGGCATTGGCAGCTCACAACGGACAGTGGCTAGATTTGGTAGGCAACGTGTGAGGACCTTCTCTAGCATTGAGGGGAGATGGCGGAATGTCCAAGCCACAGACAATGGACTAGATGATGGCATGTCTAGGCCAAGACAGAAACACAACAACAATAGCAGCAAGAGTGCTGACAATTGACCATGTGGTTAATTCGTGAGGGACAGACCAGGTTATAAGAACATGTAGGGCGGACTGGCCAAGAGAGGCATGTGGGGTGGACAGCTCAAGGGAAGCATGGGGTTGACTTTCTAAGAAGGGTCTGGGGCAGAGCACCCATGTGTGGAACTTGTATTAAATGGGCTGGAAAAAGGTTATGCTGTGGAGCATGCAATAACTTGTAAGCAGAAGGTAAATTCTGCGTATCACACAGACGGATTTGTGTATTCCTTTGTCAGAAATGCTTTTATGTTTTAAAAAATTAAAATTTCAAAATTACTTAAGAATAAAAGATTTTAGAAATAAAAATTTCATTTTTTTCAAAGAAATAAAATCATGCATGCTCTTGTGTGGTGTAAGAGCGTTTTCAATATGAAATGAAATTTTGTCAAATTGATTGGTAAAACTTGTTAAAATGATATATTAAAAAAAAAAAAGATATCATCATGGAAATACAAAATAAACATATTTGAAAACGTAGAGACATATATTAAGCTATTTACCTTTTAAAACAATATCTAAAAAAAACAGGTATTTTACTTCTCTTTTAGTTACAATACTTCAATTGTTCTAACAGTACTGCCATTCTATGCTAACATTGAAAAGTAAAGTATTAAAAAAAAAATGCTTGCAAGAAAATAAAAGCTTGGTGTCATATTAAAATATAATTATTTAATCTCTATAATTTAAAATCTATAAATAACATAATCTTATTTTATTAATTTCATATCTTTTTTAATTTATTTTTAAATTTTTTTAAATAAAAATAAAATTTTTAAGTATATAGGATGCAAAAAAAAAAGAAAAGAGAACGACTTAATTAACCTTTGTCAATTCTAGTAAAAAAAATCATTAGTTTTGCTACGAAGACTAAATTTTAACTATAGCAGCAGTAGCAACAAGAATAATATACAAAGTTTTCTCTAAAAGATATGCACTTGCACTCTCGTGTACTTGGTCCAAAGATAAGCTATGGTTTGCTCTCCATTTCATCCATTAAAGTTTGAATTTTTCAAATTTGTCAAGTTTGGCAAATTTCATCCATCTCATGCCTTCGAACCTTGCTCTCTTGGCTTGGAACATTGCTTCCAATTCATCTCGATCCAGAGGACAAAACCTATAGTAGTCTTGCATGGTCAAAGCAAAGCGATGTATCTCATTTTTATCTTCGGCATCCAGTAAACGGACTCAACACTCGTACACTTGACAAAGATTTAATGGTAAGAGATTGCCGTAAATATCTTCTGGTTGAAATTCAACTGAGACCTCACTGTATTCACTAAACATATCCTTTTCTTTGGCAACCAAACAGGATCGAATCCCATGAATATGGTTGAAATTCAACTGAAACCTCACTGAGTCGATGCGCTTCTCATCATACAAACCATGGAGATAGAAATAAAGATCATGGCTATCACCATGCTCATTGCGGAAATGATATGTGCATTTAACTTGCAAATTATGGCCAAAAGAACAAAATGCAATGACAGCGCAAAAACAGAAACCCAGGAAGGACTTGCTATTAGCCCACTGTGAAGATAGGTGGAATGTTACTGTAGATCCCCATTTCCAGGGAGTCACATCTTTGGAGTCACATCTCCAGGGAGGTAGAAACTACATTTCCCAGCTGGCATCTGTTAACACAATTTAAACAGCATCTTTTGAAAATAAGACATGGCAAATATGGAAGGACACAAACGAGAGGAGTCTAACATGATCAAGTGAAAGCGTTGTATCTCATCTTCATCATTGGCATGCAGTAGACGGACACCACACTCAACCACTTGACAAAGATCTAATGGTAAGAGATAGCCGTTCATATCTTCCAGTTGAAATTCAACTAAGACCTCACTGTATTTACTAAACATATTATTTTCTTTGGCAACCAAACAGGGATTAAGTCCCACAAATATGTGTTCTGAGTCGATGCGCTTCTTACCATACCAACCATGGAGATAGCAATAGAGATCATGGCTATCACCATGCTCATTGTGGAAGTGATATGTGCATTTAACTTGCAAACTATGTTTGAAAGAATCAAATGCAATGACAGCGCAAAGAAAGAAACCCAAGAACTTGGTATTAGCCCAATGTGAAGATAGCTGGAATGTTACTATAGATCCTAAACTTTGATGGCTAAACCACTCCGGAGTCATATCTCCAGGAAGACAGAAACTACATGCCCCTTCTGGAACATCGGGTAGCTGTAAACACAATATTCAAATAACATCTTTTTAAAATGAAAGGTGGCAAATAGAGAAAAAAAAAAGATGTATATCAGAGGTTTGAGAAACAAACCTGATGGTATAACCTTTTGGTGTAAAGTTGAAATTTCAATAATGAGTACGCCAAGATTTGATTGAACCAACGCGATCTCGAGCAATTAGTGAAAATGAATTCAAAAATGTTCCCCTCAACTACAGTTGATGAGATTGATACTAGATAATGCAAACTCCTGCAATTGTCTACATCCAACTTTGATAGCCGTGGTGGAAGGTCCGATAATGATTCAAGTCTCTTGCAATTCCTTAATCCGAGATATTGCAACTCAAAGAGTTTATTGATGCTTATAGGTATAGTCTGAAAATTGTTTCCACTTAGATCTAACACTTCCAGTGACGATAAAAGACCAAGACTGTCCGGCACTTTCCATATATGGCAACCATCTAGATTTAGCTTACGCAAACAATCTAAATCCACGCGACTCTCGGGCAATTGAAAGACAACAAGACATTTGATGCCCGTTAGATCTTTGCAGTTTCCCACTTCCAAGCATGCAAGTCCCTTGAGATTTCCAATCGGTGAAGGCAACTTTGTGATGCTTGTTTGTTCTAAATAGAGATATCTCAAACATACCATCGGCTCCAAAACTTCTGGAAAATCCCTAAATTGGAGGCAACCTGAGAGATTAAGCCTCTGCAGTTTTCTCAACTTGCAGATGCTGCTTGGAAGAATCTCAAATTGTTTGCAGTTTCGCAGGTGCAATTCATTAAGTTCACACAAACATTCTATTGAAGAGGGAATCTCTCGTATTGCTGTCCCATCTAAATACAGCTCCTTTATATTATTTGAAACCTTTGGAAACTCCGTGATACTCGAGCAACCAGAAAGATCAAGTTTTTCAAGACATACTAACTCAGAAACCGCACTCGGTAGATTCTTTAGCCTGTTGCGCATCCTTATACAGCCACCAAAATTGCACAGATTTTTATTACCAATATTTTAAAACTGCATGGAATGCCTACATCTATTGTCAGTGACAGAGACCCTGTGTTCACTAGCTTATTTTGGAAAGAGTTGTTCAAATTGCATGGGACTGAGCTCAAATTTTCGTCGGCTTATCATCCCCAAACGGATGGTCAAACAAAGATTGTGAATAAATGTGTGGAGCAGTATTTACAGTGTTTTTCTGGGGATAAGCCTAAGGAGTGGTCACGCTGGTTGCCTCTTGCAAAATGGTGGTATAATACCAACATTCATGCTTCTACTAAACTTTCACCATTTGAGGCAGTTTACGGATACCCACCCCCACCTTTGTTGGCTCATTCACCAGGGACAACTGCAGTTCAGTCTGTGGAAGACACCCTGAGGAGCCGTGATCAGATCTTGCGCCTATTACGTGGAAACCTACAGGTGGCCCAAGAGAGGATGAAGCGTTTTGCAGATTTAAAACGTACTGAACGACATTTTGAAGTAGGAGATTGGGTCTACCTTCGTCTCCAACCATATAAACAACATTCGGTTGTGCAGCGTAAAAATCTCAAGCTTTCTCCCAGATTTTATGGACCCTATCAGATAGAAGAGCGGATTGGTGGTGTTGCTTATCGTTTGAACCTTCCCTCCACCTCCCTCCTTCATCCCGTATTTCATGTTTCAGTTTTAAAGAAGAAGCTTGGTGCTCGAAATTTGCTGGTGACTACTATTCCTCCATTAACTGTTGGAGGTGGTCCACAAGCTGAGCCTGAAGAAATCTTGCAGCGACGCCTTAAAAAGAAGAATGGACGCGCTGTCAGTGAGCTGTTGGTTAAATGGAAGGGGCTGGAGGTCGATGATGCCTCCTGGGTTGAATTTCATAAGCTGCAAAAAGACTTCCCTGACCTTGAGGGCAAGGTCTTCTGATGGAGGAGGGATTGTCATGGGTCTGTTAAGACGTGGCCTTGGGTGATCTGGACAAGGGTCTTGGAAACATGGGGTTGCTATGCAGTTAATTATTTAGTTGTTACGTTAGAATATTTTACGCAGTCATTATTAAATTGGGGTTGTTAATTTGACCTGATCATGGGTCTTGGGAAAATAGGACTGTTATGTAGTAATTAATTGAGAGTTACGTTGGAGTCCGTTACAGAGTAGTATTAATTATGGGTTGTTAATTGTTGCTTAATTTCAGTAATTGTTTTACTATTTAAGTTGTGAGATTTAATAAGAAAGCAAGCAGAATTTTATCAATACAGAGTACTAGGAGGACTTAGCTCCCTCGAAGTGGCTATTCAATTATTCTTTACTGATTGGTATCTTACATGTTGATAGAAGAGCAGCCAGAGAAGTCAGCAATTAGAAGAGATGTCAGCAAATACATGTTTTCTAGAAGATTCACCAGGAGGTTGTAGTTGTTCAAATTCAACATAACAAGTCCACTGAGTTCCCCAATTGACTGGGGAAGCTCCTCAACAACAGTCTCATTTAAATTTAAATATGTCAGTTTCCTTGCAGTCTCTAGGCACTTCTTAAGATTTGCACAGCCAGAAAGATTCAGAGTCTCCAGACAACGTGAATTAATTCTACTGGGAAGATTGATTAGTCTTTTGTGTTGCATTAAACTCATTGTAGAAGGTCAAAAATAGCAACCACTACTTGCAACCATAACTTGCAACCACCACTTGCAGTCACCGTCAGCTGCCAGCTGTCAACCGCCTTCACAAACCGCCAGCAGCCTTTTTAAGCCGCCAATTAAGATTTTTTTTTATTTTCAATTTGTGTATAAATAGGTGCTATTATCAGTGTGTGTGAGATATATAAGATAGAGAAGAAAGAAACACTAGAGAAAGAGAGAGGGCGTGTATTAAGCTTTTTGTTTATTTTGTAAAGCTTTTGTTGTTGAAATAAAACCTTGTGTTTTATCCCCTCTGAGTGTTTCAAAGCCACCATTAGTGGTTTCTCCCACCAACAATTGGTATCAGAGCCCCGTTCATCAGAAAACAGAAGCGTTGTTGGGATACATCTAATTTTTCAAAGTTGTTAAAACCACGTTTTAATCGTTCCAAAGTATAGGGTTCATCCATACGAACTCACTGGTGCAAAAATCTGATTCATTGGAGCCATCGGTAGCCCACACGCGCCGCCTGAAAGTTTGCATCTGTAGCCCACGCGCAGCCGACATGCCCTGAGGAAGAAGACGACTGGAGAGCACACGTGCCATATTTGAGCCACGTCGAGCCGCCTAAGTCGCCTCCAAGCCGAGCCGCTAGCCGAGCCAAGAGAATATTCTCGGTTCAACCCCAGCGAACCGCCCAACATCCAGAATTGATTTCCTGACCGGTTCAGCCCATTTCTGACCTATTTTCAACCAAGTCAGATTGGTTCCCTACTATTTTGAGTATTCCGGATCCATCTACGGTCCCAGAAGGTGATATAGTCATTCAAAGAGCAAAATGACTACAAAAAATGCACAAACACTCATCCCAAAGCTAACCAAAGACAACTATGATTGTTGGTGTATCAGATTGAAGGCATTTCTTGGTTCACAAGAGTGTATAGAGATTGTGCAATATGGTTATGACGAACTAGAGTCCAAAGAAGCAGAAGATGCTCTACAAGAGGCATAAAAGAAAGTCCACAAAGCCAATAGAAAGAAAGACAATAAAGCAAAGACCATCATCTATCAAGGTCTTGACGAAGCCATATTTGAGATCATTGCTTCCGCAGAAACATCGAAAGCAATATGGGAGGCTCTCCAACAAAGATACAAAGGTGCTGACAGAATCATGAAGATTCATCTCCAATCTTTGCGAGGTGAGTTTGAATTATTGCAAATGAAGGCCTTAGAATCTATTTCTGATTATCACACAAGAATTATGGTGATAGTCAATCAAATGAGAAGAAATGGAGAAGCCCTCACAGATGCTCGGATTACTGAGAAAATTTTGAGATCCCTAGATCCAAAATTTGATTTTATTGTTGTCGCTATTGAAGAGTCCAAAGAAGTGGACAAGTTGATGGTGGATGAGCTTATGAGTTCTTTGCAAGCTCATGAGTAAAAGATTATGAAAAGAAATGGAGATAAGGCAATTGAGCATGCCTTACAAGCAAGGTTGTCTCTCAAAGACAGATATGAGCAAGGGAAGACTTCAACAAGTGGCTATACCACTCGGGGAAGAAGTCAACAAAGACAAGGAGGATTTCAGCGATTTCAAGGAAGAGGATCTTGGAATACAGGATTTAGAGGAAGAGGTGGTAGAAACAACACCAAAGGAGGTCGAGGACAACAAGCATTCACTTCTAGAGGAAGAGGAGGTGGTTACAATAACCGTGACAAGAAGAATATCCAGTGTTATAGTTGCAATCAATTTGGGCACTATAGCACTGAATGTCGAAGGAAAGCTCCATTAGAGGTACGTGAACAAGCCAACTATACAGAGAAGGATGCCAATAGAAGAGGAGCAGTTGTATTATTTGTCCAACAAGGACTTGGCGAGAATCAAGATAATATTTGGTATCTAGATACTGGAGCCAGCAATCACATGTGTGGCCAAAAGGGATCTATTTTGTGATCTAGATGAGACCATACAAGGTCTAGTCACCTTTGGAGATACCTCAAAAGTTCCATTCAAAGGTAAAGGCAACATCCCAATCAAGTTGAAGAATGATGATCATAGCTACATCGCAGATGTTTACTATGTCCCCACCATAAAGCAAAACTTGGTGAGTATAGGTCAACTTATTGAGAAAGGTTATACTCTTTACATGAAGAATTATCATCTGACAATTATAGACTACAATGGGAGATTAATTGCCTATGTGAAGATGTCCAGGAATAGGATGTTTCCTTTAAACATCCAATATGATGCAGTAAAGTGTTTGAGTGCCATCACCAACAATGAAGAGTGGCTTTGACACTTAAGGCTTGGACATCTGAATTTCACAAGTCTGAAGATGCTAGCAAACAAGAAGATGGTCAAAGGTATGCCCCACATTGATCATCCAGATGAAGTCTTTGAGAGTTGTGTCCTCAGCAAACATCATAGATCCAGTTTTGCCAAAGAAGTCAACTGGAAAGCAAATCAGCCACTGGAGTTAGTACACACAGATGTGTGTGGTCCTATAAAGCCTATGTCGACTGGACAAAATAGGTACTTCCTTACTTTCATTGATGATTTTAGCAGAAAGACATGGATATACTTTCTGAAGAGGAAGTCAGAAGTGTTCAATTGTTTTAAAGATTTTAAGCAATTGTTGAGAAGCAAAGTGGCTATAAGATCAGAACAATGAGATCTGATCAAAGTGGAGAATACACTTTAAATTACTTTGAAGCCTTTTGTACACAACAAGGCATCGGACATCAGACAACACCAACTTATACACCACAGCTGAATGGTGTAGCTGAGAGAAAGAATTAAACGATTCTTAACATGGCAAGAAGTCTACTTAAAGCAAAGAAGCTGCCCAAACAATACTGGGCTAAAGCTGTATCATGTGCAGTGCATCTATTGAATCGCTGCCCAACCAGAAGTTTGCAAGTTGTCACTCCAGAAGAAGCATGAAGTGGTCACAAACCAAGTGTTACTCATCTTCGAGTCTTTGGTTGTGTGGCATATGCAAAGATCCCAGATGCAAGAAGGACTAAACTCGATGATAAAAGCAAGAAATGCATCTTTGTCGGATATGGTGATAGAAGAATGGGATACAAGCTGTATAATCCCATCACAAAGAAGGTAATTATGAGTAGAGATGTTATCTTTGAAGAAGATAAAACTTGGCAATAGAATGATGATCAAGAAGCAGTCAAATGGATCAGCACTGATTTGATCCTTGAAGACGAAGTGGAAGTACCAACAGTACTTATAGAAGGTCCAATATTACCAGTAGACGAAGTCCAGTACACAGATCCCCTGTATTTAATAGGAGAAACACACCAGAATCATCATCAACACCACCATCAGCATCCTCATCAGAAGAACCAAGAAGGATGAGAAATCTAGAAGAGCTGTATGATGCCACTCAAGTCATGGAAGATACAAGTCTATTTTGTTTCTTTGCAGATAATAACCCACTTAGCTTCAACGAAGCTGTCACAAAAGAGAAGTGGATAAAAGCAATGGATGAAGAAATACATGCTATTGAGAAGAATGACACCTAGAAGTTGACTAATCTACTAGAAAACAAGAAAGCAATAGGTGTCAAATGGGTCTATAAGACAAAAAAGAATGCAAAAGGGAGAAGTACAAAGATTCAAAGCAAGATTGGTGGCAAAAGACTACAAACAGAGAGAAGGCATTGACTATGGAGAAGTATTTGCTCCAGTAGCTCAGCTAGAGACAATCAGACTAATGATCTCACTAGCTGCACAACATAGATTGAAGATCTATCAACTCGATGTGAAGTCAACATTTCTGAATAGCTTCCTAGAAGAAGAGATCTATGTTGAACAACCACTTGGATACATTGAAGCTGAAAATGAAGGCAAAGTATACAAGTTGAAGAAAGCCCTCTACGGTTTGAAGCAAGCTCCGTGTGCTTGGAATACCAGAATTGACAGATATTTTCAAGATAATGAATTTGAAAAATGTTCATATGAACACGCAATATATGTGAAGAAAGAAGTAGATGGCAGCATATTATTTGCGTGCCTATATGTTGATGATTTGCTATTCACCGGCAACAACCCTACCATGTTTGAAGCCTTCAAGAAAAGCATGGTACAGGAGTTTGAGATGACAGACATTGGTCTGATGGCACATTTTCTTGGTTTAAAAGTAGTTTAGAAAGAAGAAGGGATTTTTGTATCCCAAAGCAGTTATGCCAAAGATATTCTTGAAAGGTTCAAGATGGAAAGCTACAATCTGGTATTAACTCCAGTTGAAAATGGAGTGGAATTGAGGAAGAGTAAAGTTGGAAATGTTGATCCAACTTACTTCAAAAGCTTAGTAGGAAGCTTAAGGTACTTGACATGTACCAGACCAGATATACTCTACGGAGTTGGACTTATCAGCAGATACATGGAGACACCAGACCAGTCTCACTTGAATGCAGCCAAGAGAATTCTTTGCTACATCAAAGGAACAATAAATGAAGGTATGTTTTATACCTCAAGTAAAAACTTCAATCTTGTTTGCTACTCGGATAGTGATTGGGGTAGAGATTTGGATGAAAGGAAAAGCATAACAGGATTTGTCTTTTTCATGCGAGATACATCTTTCACATGGTCATCCAAGAAACAATTGATAGTAACGTTATCAAGCTGTAAAGTTGAGTATGTTGCTGCCAACTCAGTTGTATGCCATTTAATATGGTTAAGAAATATGTTGTATGCCATTTGGGATTTCCTCAAGAAAATCTTATAGAGATTTATATTGATAATCAATCAACGATTGCATTAGCAAAGAACCCAGTGTATCATGAAAGAAGTAAACACATTGATACACGTCATCACTTTATCTGGGAGCATGTGAAGAACAAAGAAGTTGAATTGATATCCTGCAAAACAAATGCTCAAGTTGCAGATATCTTTACAAAGCCATTAAAGGAAGAAATATTTATCAGATTGAAGTTCATGTTTGACATAACATTCCTCGATTGAGTTTAAAAGGGGGGATTTGTTGCATTAAACTCATTCAAGAAGGTCAAAAACAGCAACCACTACTTGCAACCACCACTTGCAGTCACCGCCAGCCGCCAGCTGTCAACCGCCTTCAGAAACCGCCAGCAACCTTTTTAAGCCGCCAATTAAGATTTTTTTTTTACTTTCAATTTGTGTATAAATAGGTGCTATTATCGGTGTGTGTGAGATATATAAGATAGAGAAGAAAGAAACACTATAGAGAAAGAGAGAGGACGTGTATTAAGCTTTTTGTTTATTTTATAAAGCTTTTGTTGTTGAAATAAAACCTTGTGTTTTATCCTCTTTGAGTGTTTCAAAGCCACCACCAGTGGTTTCTTCCACCAACATTTTGCAGCCTCTCAAATCTAAATCAACAAGCTTGTCCAGATGCTGAACAGATGAAGGAAACTTAACCAAACTTTTACAGAATTGAAGATTCAATCTCTCAAGGTTTCTGGCCTTTGAAAGGTCTAGCAGGAAAGTTATGTGCTCACAATTGCTGAGGTTGACATCTTTTAAATTGACGAGATTCTGAAGCAAAATGAAATCAACAAAAAGAAATTACACGTGCATACCATGTACACTTAATTTCAAAGAAAGAACTATGCATGCACAGAGTTATTTTAGAGTACCTGGTCTCCTCTCCACAGTTGCTTAACCTTGCTAGATGATAGGTTAAGCTCAACAAGGTTCTCTGGATAAAACTTGCGAGGCAAAGATGTCAAAGGGTATCCATCCCAATGGAGATACCTCAACTCTTTGGAAAGAGACTCGAGGCCATGAGGATGGTGCACTCTGCATTTAACTCCAGCTTCAGAATTATAAATATTTAGCAGTCTAAGTTTATACATCCTTTCCAAGGATGTAGAACTCAACTCAATTTCTCTTATTTTTGAAACATCCAAGAATATCCCTTCAACTTTTCCAGTTCCCTGAAAACCAGTGAAGGAGAAACAAAGTTTAAGTAAGATTTTAAACTTACTAGGACATCCATATTGCATTGCATATGAAAAGGAAAACTTTCGTGTATATGAATCTCACCAGATTATTGGTCAACACTTGATATACATCTTTGGGACTCCACAATCTGCTCTGTCTTCCTAGCTCGTCAAGGGATTCTTTACGAACAACTTCAAGGGCCATTTCTTGTAGAAGATCATGCATTTCAACCTTGTCATCTGAAATTTTAAGGAGACCCCTGTCAATGAGAACACGAAATCCAATATCTGTTTTGAAACCGCAGCCATATAGTATCCGCTTTACAAAATCAACTTGATGCCCTCTAAAGAAACATGCAATGTCGAGAAATATACTCTTCGTGTTATTATCACGCTGTGTATCAAAGCCTATTCTCAGCAAGTCATAAATGTTCAGCTCGGGAAAGCTTTCGATCTCATTTAATTGAGATTCCCAAAAATGTCTCCCTTTGTCAAATAAGTAGGAACCCAAAACTTGAAGAGCTAATGGGTTCCCTTTGGCATAATTTATTGCCGTGATTGACAACTCCATATAAGCTT
>Ga0325414_1006992_pt1 | contig 11995 bp, 10 predicted proteins | sample PopdelMetagenome_8_FD_206183 | JGI IMG/M metagenome (GOLD analysis project Ga0325414, IMG submission 206183) | Populus deltoides microbial communities from Bellville, Georgia, United States - Leaf-PdKOR-R3 | ecosystem: Host-associated > Plants > Phyllosphere > Phylloplane/Leaf | place: USA... | reverse complement strand
TTCTCTTTAGCAATGAAATTGCCGTTTCAAACCTGTCCTAGTCTCATATTGCATCGCTATCTCTGAGTATGCCCCAGCGACTTCAGCTGCAGAAGCCGTTTCTTTCTTGTCAAGAATTCCACAAGCATTCTCCAGACACCTCTTCGCATCTGCAAACTTCTCTAGATTACACGGTGCCTTTGCCATAGAGATAAACACTAATGCTTGAGTCCAGCTATCTGTCTGCTGGACGACACCCTTCAAAGTATTAATAAACTCGTCATACTTGCCCAATTCAATCCCCATATTAGCAGCATCAATCTCTCCATGAAGCAATTCAGAACTAAGACCCCAATTCATCAAAACCTTTCGTGACAGAGCATTCTGCTTCCCAATGCCTTGACATGTTCCTCCAACCCACTATAGATGACCCCAAGAAGCTTCCTATCATGTGCAAACTCGTCGGAATTATTCCCAAGTCCACTCTTATGTATCTCCAACACCTTCAAACCAAACGGCAATGCCTCCTTGAAATTCAGAACTGCAACATAAGCCGCCGCGAGTTCCCCATATCCACACCCAATTCTTTTCTTCCTTTCTCCATAGCATTTCTTTTATCTCTAAACACTTCTTAAAATTATATATAGCCTCCTCTCTCCTCCCCATCGCAGTCTTCACATTAGCTAACTCAAGTAGCACAGTGTGCAACACCGGCCTAATATCCTCAACATTAACATTCCCCTCCTCCTCTAGCCTCCCCAGCATCATATTAGCTCTATTGAAACAACACCCTAAACTATCATTAAACCTTTTTAAACTACAAATAACAGAACCCACTAATTGTAAAGTCATAGCAACAAGAAAATTAAGCTTATCTTATCATCGCCACTATCGAGAACTTTCAAAGCTCTGTAGCAAAAGATAAAGCCTTTTCAGGGTTCTCGCCTTGTTGGTCAAGTTAAAGTCCAACTTTCAGTAAAGCCAAACCAAGTTCTCTCTCATCAAAACAAGCCTCCATGTTTTCAAAAGCTTTGAGCATGTCCTCAATTGTCACTAAAGACTCAAAAGCCTCTTCAAGTTGAGATCTTTCCTCCTAGAGGAGATTTGAGGTGTTCCAACAAGTTAAGATCATGGGTAGGTGAATGAAGTGAGGAGGCAGATGAAGGTGTATTTGTGCGGTCAGATGATGTGTAGTTTCTGGACAGAAGAGGGGTTACTGTTTTGGTTTTTTGGCGAGTAAAATGAGAGAGAAGTGAGATCAAAGCTCTTTTCATGGTGGGATTTCTGTTAAAGTTTGCTCCTTTTTGGTTTTGGTCTAGTCTGTTGAATTGCTTAAACCCTTGCAAAACCCAAAACCCTCGGGAGATTTCTGGTATCCCGAGTCTTATCTGTTGACAATAGTTCAAGCCTTAAAAAAAAGGGTAGAAAGGAGCTATTGATTAAAAACGCTGTGGTTTGGTTGAGTTGAATCGAATAGTCTCCACAGAATTCATATACTCATCAATGTCTGAGGAGGTTTTATTTTCATTAGGGAAAAGAAAAAACAATCTTTGGACAGACCCTGTTGGGTTGAGTTGAATAAACTTCCCTTTCGGCTAAAATCTTTCAATTTTGAAGTACAGCTAAGACCAGACTACCTGGGACAACTCGAGAACAAAATTCACTCAGTCAACGGCAAACAAATGATCAAATGAACTAGTTGATTAGAATAGGATTTGAAATAGATCAATAGATGGGAAATGTTTTTACAGTTCCATAAGGGCTGCAGTGACTTTGGGGCCTGCTACCTTCTAAAATGGGATGGGGCCTACTTGAGAATCTAACCTCGTACTGAATCTTATATACAACAAAGAATACATAGTTTCCTTTTTACACAGAAAAGAAATCACAGTCCATCTTCGGAAACCCATATGCATTCCACAAATCTAAAAACAAGAACCTCTCAAACAAATGGAGAGGTAATTGATTGTCAAAAGGTTGGGGGATCTCGAAATGCAGGGGGTGTTTCAGGCGGTCTGCTATAAATGTCGTCAAAATGAAGACTCACACTCCTTCCTGCGTCAATGTCATCATCCAAGTAAGTAGTCCGGGACAATCCGTTAGAGTTTCTCCAATCCAAGTGTTGCTCTTGCTCCTCCAAGCTTCTTTCTGAGAAATTATCATGATAATTTTCTGAAGCATAGCGGTTAAAATCAGGAGGTTCAAGGAAACTTGCTTGGTGGAAACCAGGAGGCTCGAGGAAACTTGCTTGGGGCTGTGCATCACGCGGGACACTTCTAGCCCACCAATGGCTCCTAGTAGGATGTGCAACGTTGCTGGAGTCATGATGTTGAAGCACACTTTCCTGGAAGAATGGGGCAGACGTAGAAGCCCCCAAATGAGAGACTGATCTATCCTGGTAATTGTGACCCCATAACTCTTCATCATATCGTGCTTCATTTTGTGTCAAGTTGGATGGCATCCAATAATCTCTTGAATGTTGTTGCTCAGCTGCTTCAAATGGTACTGCCGTGGCATCTCTTGTATTGTCCGTGGAAGTATGAGGTCGGGAAGTATAATAACAATCAAGAAGATATGGGTGATTCCTCTGATCTATATCAAGTAGCCACAAAGAACCCAGCTGAAAGCCGGGAGTATTAAATGGCATTTCCCTTGAAAAAGGGATATTTCTATCACCGGGGCCTCTATAACTGGGGCTCCCTCGCCACATTCTACGAGGAGAGTACACATGTCTAACTCCCTGTCCTTGCAACTTTTGGTCCCTGAAAGTTCTAAGATTTAACAGGAATTGCTTTCCGTGAATGTTGGGTTCCCATGAAGGATAGCTACTTTGAAAACTGCAAAATAGACGATGCAAGATGAGAAGCAACCGAAGGGAACAATTAAAACAAAACGAAATTACGAGCAGGCACCTTGCAATGGTTTATTTCATTTTCCAAGATAGAACATAACAGTGGCAAGTATACAAAACAACTATTTATATGTCCAAAATGACTTGTTCTCCTTAAGGAACATTAAGAAGACCTCTTTGTGCTTGTAAAGCAAGCACAAGGACAGTAACACAAGGCTTCAAAAGCTTAAATTGAAATGGAAAGAATCTAGAAGTACAATTCTACAATAATACCTCAAAAACGATTTCTCCATCTTCCCCTGGCAACTTCTCTGGGAACGAAGCGTGTTATAGGGAGAGCCATAATTGCTATTTCCATGCTTTTGAAAATTGAAAGTACTAAAACTGTGAAAGATCAATTAGAAGGCAAGATTTCAATGATTTCAATGCAAAGAAACAAAGCTAACAAATGGTTTGGTGTCAAATTGCTCAACATAAACTCGGAATTTTCAAACATAAGAACAAGTGCACACCTGCAAACATGGCCAACACCTTCAACATCCACTGTGAAATCAGCAATGAACTGTAAGATGTCATCCACATGCTGCAAAAAATCACAGCACACCACCTCGAAATTAGCCAATATATGTCATAAAAATAACCAGATACACAGTCTATTGAGAGATGAAATGGATACCTTTGGGACAACAAACAAAAGCAGGAATGGAGTGAGGAAAATTGATGCCATCTCCTCAAGTAACATCATTCCAGTATACTGCATCACAAAAAACACATAGAACAGTTAAAATAAGTGACAAAGGGGTGGTAACTCATATCACAAGAGGAAATTTTGCGCAGAGTTCTATTACTATTAATGGATAGCTCCGCTATTTCTTATGGGCACAGGCATGCCAGGTATGGGCTTTCAGTCTTATGGTTCTTCATTATCTGCATATGGCCTTTTTTTCCTAGGCACTCACTTTGTATGGGCTTTTAGTTTAATGTTTCTATTCAGCAATTGTGGTTATTAGCAAGAACTTATTGAATCAATCGTTTGGGCTCATAATAAATTAAAAGTTGCTCTTGTTACTCAGCCTAGAGCCTTGAGCATCATACAAGGTCGTGTTGTAGGAGTAACTCATTACCTTCTAGGTGGAATTGCCACAACATGGGTGTTCTTCTTAGCAAAAATTATTGCAGTAAGATAGTAGCAAGGAGGATTTGAAAGGCATTATGGCATTAAGATTTCTGAGGATTAGCTCAAGACCCCAGTACTCGTCGTATTTGGTTTGGTATTGCTCCGCACATGACTTTGAGAGTCATGATGATATTATGGAGGAACGTCTTTATCAGAATATTTTGCTTCTCATTTTGGGCAATTAGCAATAATTTTTTTGTGGACTTCTAGAAATTTGTTTCATGTAGCTTGGTAAGGAAATTTTGAAACATGGGTACAGGACCCTTTGCATGTAAGACCTATTGCTCATGCAATTCAGGATCCTCATTTTGGTCAACCGGCCATGGAAGCTTTTACTCGAGGGGGTGCTCTTGGCCCAATGAATATCACTTATTCTGGTGTTTATCAGTGGTGGTATAAGTGATCAAGGGTGGTATAAGTATATTTGGTCAACACTTTTTCATACAAATGCATGAACTTCATCTGCATTACCTGAAATAAGGTTTCAAACTCCATGCGGACCCTCTCAGTATTTTCTTTGCCTCGCCATTTTTTTGGCATGTAGTGTGTGTGTTGGACAACCATAGACATAGCCCCTTCTTGATCAAGGACCAGGAGCTCATCTGTAACAGCAGCCCGGCTGATAGCTGTTATAGTTCCAAAAACAGCAGCATACCAAAACAAGTTGCGCCCAAATATCTGCATTATAATTAAAATTCAATATTATGAAAAATACATATTATCATCCATTATCACTGCCAGTTTTGTATTATCTAATATCTTTTTAAGTATTAGTGAGAGCATATTACATGGCCCTCTAGCAAAGATTCCTCGAGAAATGCAATGATGATCAGGATAGCAGCAAAGCCTCCAGAGACAAAGGAGATGAATTTTGCAATGATTGAAATAATAGGTGAGGGGAATTGCTTTAGATATTCTGAAGCATGCATCACACTGCTATTGATCCGATGCTTGAACAAATGGTCGACCTGCAACATAAATATACACCATCTTAATTATAGAAGATGAGTTCAAGGAGGCAGATCTATGTGTGAGAAATAATATAAAAAATTATTAGTACCCTCATTCTTTTATTGAAATAAAGCTACAGTAAGGAAATGAACTCTCATCTTACACGAGAAAATGGCATATAGAAGAACATTTTCTTGTGATGAAGCAAATCTCTCAATCTAACATGCCAAAAACACATTAATTTAGACAGGCATAGCCCTCATCCGTACAATAATTAACAACACCCAACAATATCTTGCTTCTGTTCATTAAAATCCCATCAAATAAATCAAGTTCTATTTCATACACATGGGAAAATGGGTTGTCAGAAAAACAAATCCTCTTAGGACTATAAGCAATATTAAAAAACCACCAAAATAAGTTCAACATATCAAGAGGCTTTTCTAGTTTATTACAATGATAAGAGGCAAGAATTAAAAATTACAAGAACACATTCAAACTTTCTTACCAAAACACATTCAAACATTGTGCTCAAACAGATATCCTTGCCAACATTTCAAAGGCAGGCATATCAACTATGAAAAGTTTTGCTTGAACTTAATGTGAGGGGGAGAGATGGTGAGTTTGTACCTCATTGAATTCTCTAAAAGTCCACCTTGACAAATTTGACCACCTTCGAGATGATGCTGTGCTTGGATGATTATAAAATTGTTCAGCATGCCTTAGGAAGAGATATACTAGCATGAATATAACAAGAAATGGTGAAAGGACAACCATTGCAAGACCAACTACCATAAGCCTTTTCTTTAATGCATTAGGATTATAAATGAAGTCCCTCCTAACACAAAAGTTTCTGCAGAAAAAGTACATTCTAATGAGAAAATGCAATATAATCAGCATTCAAACAGGTAATCGTGTGAAATTAAACATACCGATCAAACATGCTCTGTAATATGCACCAATTTAACGTCCACTCAAGGGGTTTTGTCAGTATTAGGCGATGCTGCATTCCATTTGAACCATTCCTGACAGTTGGGCCAGCACCTGGAATCCATGAGGAGATTGGAAAAGCAAGCACTCCTTTGTTGAGCATTCCAATCAAGTAGTTCTCCTTCCGCATCAATCGCATCACCACGTCATGAGCAGTAAGGTCCTTAACCACACACAGTTGTTGTGAGTGTTGCAACTCAACAACCTTTTCAAGAACTGTAGCCCATGGCATGGTTTGAATTTCATTGTCTGTGACATGGAGACTGCAAAAAGATAACATGTTTTGCTCTTATTGAAATACTAAAAAAAATTGAACAACAAGAAAACCTTTGTACTGAAGTAAAAGGAATGCCACCGACAAAATTTTATACCGATAAGATCAGCCACACCTGTTATAATAGAAGTGCCGGATACCAAGAATGTCCTTCAATTGAGCAAAAAACCTTAAGAAACAGAAGATCCAACATATAGAAAATAACCCCAAATAACCAACAATGATAGCTTTTGAAAGCGTTAGAGGGGTTACAGGGTGAGGATGGAGAGCTTCTTTAGCAAGATCACAGGGCTTGATTCCAGATTCTACAGCATTCATCCCACACTTAGCATTACGAAGACCATTCCAATCAACATATAATAAGAAAAATCCCGAGAAACCAATGGTGAAACCCAGGCTAAAAAGCTCAACTATCCACTTTATAATAATACACCAAAGCCCTTTCTCACAATAGTAATTATAGAGTCTTTCAAAGAAAAGGTCCAAATCAGCAATTGGTTCCACATTCAAGCTCTCGCCATTAAGGAGCCCAGAAGGGCTCTCGCTACCAGGACTTGGTACCCTTCTATAATCTGACAATTCAATCTCTGGTGGAACATCGTCAAGCAAGCTAGTTGTCAAAGATGATTCACCACGCCATTTCCACTTGAATATGCTCAGAGCATTAAATTTTTGCCCACTGAACATCATTCACAAACACTTACTATAGGCAAAAGGATCCAGTCCATTCCCCAAACCACATAAAAGGTTAAGGCAACGCTCTGAAAAATAAAAATAAAAAGGATCAGACTAGTCATGCCTTCTATAGCAAACTATGTTTAGCTTGCAAAATCCCCTGTTTCCACAATAATCAGCTAACATTCAAAAATTGAGAAACTAAAGAAGTTACATGACAAACTATGCCACTTCTACAGCATTTACACAACCACAGTATCTTCCACTTCTCATTCATCACATGCCACTTCTACAGCATTTACAGAACCACATTATCTTCCACTTCTCATTCATCACATGCCACTCAGAAAATGAAAATAAAATCTTCAGGAAGGAAAGGGGGTGATGGAAGAAATTTTCAGACTTGTTAACCACCAATATTGCCAGTGCTCCATATTAATCAGTATGAAGATGAACACAACAAAGAATGTGTCGAAACATAATCAAATTATAGCATCATTCTGGAGTTACTCTTACATTTTGAGTATCCTAAATCTATTAGGATACCACTGAAACAAACACTTTTAATGAATGGGTAAAAGGAAATTTAAAAAATAATAGAACCAGATGTAATTCTTAACATTGTGATCAAATATCTGCCTGTTCATCTACCAAAGTCCTAAAATGCAATCAATTTTTACCCAATCCCGCAATATAAACAAGAACTTTGCTACTCCCTGTATGATCTCTCTCTGTAAAGGCATTGTTTTGCTTTTACAACTACTTAAATTCAAGTGCACTATTCTTGCTATCCCTGCTGCTCCCTTTAATAAATTAATTATAACCTAATCTAAGATCAAATATTTGCAAGAGAGTAAGAATAGTGAATCACTTACCACTTGAAATCAAGCCAAACAATGTAACAGTGAAGGCTATGAGTTGGGTTTTGACGGAGCCTCCGATTCAATCTGTAAACAACAAGTCACGAACTTTTAAACTGAAAACACCACAGATAGCAAAACCCAGAAAGGAAAAACCAATATTAATTGGTTAATTCACTGAAAAGGGAGGTGGGCAAGCTTTATTCGATCATATAATCACTATACTGAGTCCAAAACATAGTTTGCTAAATTTGGACAGCTTAATCCCAATTGCCCATATTGATTAACAAATTAAACAAAGCATTCAAATCAATAAAAAGAAAAGAAATCATGTTGTGCGATGTTATCATCACGTAAAAGTAAGAAAATAATTAATCAGAGATACGACAAGATACGAAATTACCTGGAAACCCGGAAAAGAATAACGATATAACCGAAGGGAAGAAAAAATCAAGAAAAAAGAGTGAGGATTCAGGGGCGCCGACTAAAAGAAACTGCACTGAGATCAGAAACAAGTAGCGGGCTGAGATTATCGTTGGAGAAATTGAGGGCAATGAAATATTTTGTTTTGCCAAGAAGAGAAGATTTCGGAGAAGAAAGAAACGGCAGAAAGAGAGGTAGCTTGGGAGGGGGTTTTGTTTGGGTTGCGTGGAGGAAAGAGGGATTTTTTTTCCTCTTCTCTTCTTTCTTGAGGGAATTCAATTGGGGTTTTATTTTCTTCTAATTTAAATTATTATTATTATTGCTAAGAAGGAGAAGAAGAAGAAGAAGAAGAATTTAAAAAGCTTTTTGGGCTTCTTATCTCTCTTTCTTTGCCTGTTGTTAAAGGAAGCAGTCACAGTCAAGATAAAAAAAAAAAAAAAACCTCCTTCGTGAGTTGAACTGAAGAGGTTGGAGGGGACGAGGAGTTTCCAAGGCAGCAACAACTTGCACTTCTCCTTTACTTGTGGACTAGGGATATTTTAGGCACCACAGAGATGATCTTTATAAAAAATAAAATATTTAAGGGATATTTGAGAACCATACTTGTCGGCTCAAGAACCGACTCCGAAAAGAAACGTGGGTGTTGAGTTATTACGTTGATTTATAAGGGTAATTAAGTCAATACAATAATTATTTTCGAGACAATGTTTAGTCAGGTCAGAATTTTTTATTATTATTATTATTATTAACATAAATGTTCGCATCAGTTTATGTACTTGTACATGTTGATTATTTTTTCAAGCTCTAAAATTAATTATCATATCACTAGAATTTTAATTGAATTAGTAGATTTTTATTAAAAAAATATATTTTTTATTCAATTTAAAACTCAACTCCAAGAAGTTTTGAATTGCAAATTTATATATTTAAAATTGAAACCTTGTGATAATGTTTTTAAAATAAAAACAAAATAAATTTAATTATATGTTAGATGTTAGGTTTAAAAAAATAAGAAGGGAAACATATTTATTTAATCCTCATATCAATAATTTAAAACTGAGTTCTATTGCATTAAAAAAAGCTATAGCATTGTAAATGAGATTAGAAAGCTATAATATATATATATATATATTAGCTTGTAAATGTAAATAATTAATAGCCCACGTGTTAACATGTTTAAAACTCGTTCCTGAACCCATTAACTTTTTATTTAAAAATACATGTCATAAAAATATTGTTTTTATTTTTTCCAGTAAAAATAATTTTCAAATCGATATGCTAAGAATTTGGCATCACCGGATGTCGGCACGTTTACCACTTCGCAAGATGTTCAGGGAAGTCACGCATTTAAAGTTTGAATTCAATACGTTAACAATAATAATTATAACAGGCGTGTTAATCCCATATGTTCATTTATTTGTTCGGTATTATATTGTACTATTGTAGTGTATTTTTAAAAATATTTTTTGCATTAATATATAAAAACTATTAAAAAAACTAAAAAAATAATTTAATATGTTTTTTCAAGACAATCTTGTTTTTGTTGTTTGTTTTTACGTTTCAAAAATATTTTTCATACAATTAATTTTTTGATGTTTTTAAATCATTTTAAATATGCTAATATTAAAAATAATTTTAATACATTATATATATATATATATATATATATATTCTGAATTGTAATTTTAATACATTATTAACAACTAGAGTAATTGTGAAATAATTACCTAGAAAACATATCAATAAAACAGATTTCCGTGATTAATATATATATATATAGAGAGAGAGAGAGAGAGCCGATGAATGGATGAATGGAAGCTTTGAACAAAACTATAAATAAAATATTTTAAAATATTTAATAAATGTTTTTTTATTATTATTTTTCATGTATGACCGATAAGTGAGACCTTTAACAATCTTTATTTCATACTTTAGAATGAAGATATTTTTCATTTTACAAAGCATGTTTGATAAATATAATATATTTATTATTGGAGTTTTTTTGTTAAGTGAAGATCTAAGGACACTCAAGTGACACCTAACATAAGTCGGCTCTAGATATATCTCTATCTTGTGAAAAAAATAATTAATATAACTAAGTGTGATTTTACTTTATAAAAAAATAATTTTTCTATTATGCTAGAAGAGAGAATAATTAAGTGGTAAGAAAATAAAATAAAAATTAAAATATCATTAATAAAAAAAATAGAAAAAAATCACAAAAATCTAGAAAAATATTAAACAAAATATATAATGAGTGAGTTTTTCACCTAGCATTACACACAATTTACCTTGGATTGCTACAATAAAAATACTATTTTACTCTCGAGTGAAAAACATAATGGTCTTGATTGTGGGGATAATTTTAACATTTCCAATAACTCATTGATTATTAAAAAATTATTTTGAAGTATTTAAGTTTTTTTTTTATTTTTTTGCATGGTAAAATCATGCCTTTACCCTCGAAGTCAACAAATTTAAGAGATGTTGACCAAGGTTTTTTTCCGTCTTGTCACATACTTAAAAACAACAAAGGTACTTATTTCCTTCAAGGGTAAAAAAAAAGAAAAAAGAGTTGTGGACAAAGGGTTTTTTGGTTTCTTCCTTCTCATGATACAATAAAAATATACCTTTGCTCCAGGAGAAGATAAAAAAAATAAGATGTGCATTTAGATTTTTTTTTTATCATTTCACATGGATTTATTAACAATTCTCAGGATTAGGAGGGGTGTTTTAGTATTTTTATATTGAATTTTTAATTTTTAATTTTGAATTTTAAATTTTAAAAAATTATTGGCGTGTGCTTAGTATATGCTAATACATGAATGACATCGCCACTTTGTGGTCAAACTTGGCCTTTAACCATGTCATTGAAAGTGCCGCCGCGTCTCTTCTTCATGATGTGACGTGTAACTGTGAGCAATTGATGGTTTGTCACCGATAATCATTTTTTTTTCCTTTCTTTTTTTCTCCATTGTCCAAAGAAAGTGTATGTTTGTTCTATTTTCTTTTTATTTTTCAATTTCAGTCATTATATTTTCTATTACTTATTTTCATCACTGGCCCTCCTAGAAAAGTTTTTTATGTTTTTAATTTAGTTATTAAATTACAATTTTTCATGTATTAATTTTTTTCAATTTAATCACTGTTTTTTTATTTATGGTTTTTTTATTGGATCTTTTATTCAAGTTTGATTAGTTTTCAATTTCATCATCTAATAAAAGTTTATGTTGTTTTATTTTTTTCAACTTAGTCTTTTGATTTTTTTTTCCTTTTATTAATGTTTTTTTTTCAACCTGACCATCCAATTTATTTTTTTTTATGCGCTTTAATTTATTTTTTATTTTTATTTTTACCTTCATTCTTTTAATTATAATTTTTTGTGTAAATTTTTTCTAGTTTCATCCTCTGGCTTTTTATTTATTCTTGATCGAGCTTCATGGTTTTTTCTTTTGTCGTGCTTCTAATCTAATGACACGAGTCATGAGTATTAAGAGTTTAATACAGTTAGGGATCCTTTCTTTCCTCGTTTTATTTTATGATTTTATTATTCTATATATTTTTTTAAGAAAAATTTAATTTTGCAATTATCTTCAATTTATTTTCTATAAACTTATCCCGATCTCATGACTTAGACCACGAGTTTTGCATGCTTTTTTTGGACATATTATTTTTTTAAAAAATATGTTGTTTTGTATTTATTTTTTGAACAATTTTTGTTTTATTTTATACGGATAAGATTTATTTCATAAAAAAATAGTTATTTAAAAATAATTTTTATATTATGCCCTACTTTATATATTTTTCCTTTCCTT
>Ga0325414_1006990_pt1 | contig 11995 bp, 6 predicted proteins | sample PopdelMetagenome_8_FD_206183 | JGI IMG/M metagenome (GOLD analysis project Ga0325414, IMG submission 206183) | Populus deltoides microbial communities from Bellville, Georgia, United States - Leaf-PdKOR-R3 | ecosystem: Host-associated > Plants > Phyllosphere > Phylloplane/Leaf | place: USA... | reverse complement strand
GAGAGAGAGAGAGAGAGAGAAAGAAAGAGAGAGAGAAATGTTCAGTTTATCAGGCTAGGAAGACCTAGAGCTCCTGGGCCTCTAGAAAAAGACTTGGAGGTCCTCGATCTTCAAAAAAAAGCCCAAGCATACGGGCCTGGAGCAGCCCACGCGCCTAGGTCTTATATTTTTAATTTTTATAAGGGGAGGATGACAGGTCATCCTCCCCTTATTTCTTTGGAAAAAGAATTGTGGACGACGCGTCACGTGCCTTTCCCAGATTCTGACGACCTATGGTCGCTGAAAAATCAGACTAGTCTATTTCATACCAATAAAAACTCATTTTCAACCATATTTTGACCTTAAAAAAAAAAACATTTTAAACACTTTGTAAAATCTATCCATAACCTCTAACAACCCAAAATTTGGCTCCAAAACTCACAATCAACTTGAAATCAAAATTCTTTTCAGGTTCAAATCTATTATTTCAAGCAAGTTTAAGGGGGAAAACACTTTGGATAAACTTTTCCCATCCATTGGAACCCATTGACATCGAAATCACCCATTTTCGTGGATGAAATCGGTCTCAACTAAGACTCTCTCTCTTCCACCGGAATCTAGCCACTTTCTCTCTTCTCTCTCAAACCAGAAACCAAAAAATAAGGAAAATAAATTTTAGGACCAAAATTGAATTTCATAAATTATTAAGGACTGAAAGTTTAAAGTTTGAAAAGTTAGAGGACTATGCCCCTGTTTGAGAATGCATTCTAAATGGAGGTTAGCCAAAATTCAATTTTTTCTTTGTTTAAAATTATTTTTTATATATTTTCAAATCGTTTTGATGTGCTAATGTCAAAATTTGATTTTTAAAAATAAAAAAAATTATTTTAATTCATTTCTGAGTGAAAAACACTTTGAAAAGCAACCACTACCACACCCTCTAAATTGTATGTTTAGCCCCAAGTTTAAAAAGCCATTTCTTTTTTCATGTAAGCCATTTCTTTTTTCATGTTTTTCAGTTTAGTTTCTTATCTTTAAATCTTGTCATTTCTTAATAAATATGCTTTAATTGGGAATCCCAAATACTATTTTAATTTTAACCAAAAACAATTATTTGAAGTAAAAAAAAATCATATTAAGTGAGAATAACAAAAAAAATATCATGAGAGTCACATAAAAATTATTTTAGAAAGATCATATTAGTTATAAAAATTGACAAAGTGAGAATATCAAGTTGAGAAATGGGAATAAAATCATCATAGAATAAGCCTTCACAAAATCTTCTAAGTTCTTTCTTTTCTTGATTACTAGAAAGAGGATCTCAAATGCCAAAAATGAATTTTTCATCTTAGGTTATGTTTGATTCGAAGTTAAACATTGGATACTCTACATTACGGGTATAAAAAACAGTGATTGAAGGGTATATCTTTGACTTTAATTAAAAAATTACACGTGTCGTTGCGTAAAAAATAATTAAATTAAAGCATATCCTCCTGCTGGAGTTTTTTCCCAGAGGAGCACAGTGAAAAAATATTTCTCAAACAACTATTACAGCTGATAAACAATTCTTAAACTAATAGTGTAGTTGATATGCGCTTGCAGTATATGCGCAATTAACTCATAAATTTCAATTCCAAGTTTTTGTTTTCTCAAATAATTCACCCATGCAAGAGTCAACATGCTTTTTTATAAATATTCAACAGCATGAAAGAAATCAAAATAATCTAATAACTATATAAACCTTAAGTTGAAATTTGTTACTTGACACTACACACCTAATTACGCATATGCACATGCTTCCAATGGAAGTGATATATACTTGGGTGTTCAATGATAAAAAAACCAATACCAATGGACTCGGTAGTTCAATGATAACGCATATGCACATGCTTCCACATAGCCATGATTCAAACTGAATATCATCAATAAAATTATTAAAACTTGCTTTGTTCAAGGCTCTTGCATTGAAGCGAACAAATCAAAACTTCGAGGCTCCAACAAAGTACACAACATTTATTCAATCAAATTGGTTCTGAATATCATGAAATTGGTGGACTCAAGGGATTACTCGGTCTTAGTGGGTTGCCAAGATTGGTATCTGGTCCAGTCTTTCTGCCTAGGATTGAGGGTGTGTCCTTTAGAATGGTATATGTACTCCTCTCCCTCTCCAGAGAGATTTTCCTTGTGCTCAACACTGTACCTCTTTGGTTTCAACATCAGAAGCTGCAACAAAAGCCAATTGTTTTTGTCAAAATCAATTTTCACATTATATTTCACCAATTACGTAAAAGAGGGTTACCTCGTCCCCAGTATGATCAGTTATGAAGTGAAGCCAACCATGCCATTCTGGTGGTACTTGAGAAGCATTGTAGCGACTCTTCTCAGCGTATTCAACCCACCGGTGCCTTCCTACAAAATGCCACATCAAGTCAAAAGCAAAGCGCTTAAGGCATAAAAGCAAACCTTGAAGACCTTGAATCAGTAGCTTTCACATGACTTTATTAAACTCTACAGGACAGTCTAAATTTCCTGAGGCGTTAACACTTTCCAATAGAGTCTTGGTGATGGCAATAACTGGACCACACATTTAAATAAGCCACAGAAACATTAAATCTAATCCGATGGAAATAACTATATGATTCAGGACATGTCCCTACTGGTTGCTAGTAATATCCTAGTGGCAAGTAAATCATAGCTCAAGTAACTAGGAAAGCACCAAAGTCACCATCCTCCCATTCTTCTCATTTTTGACTTGCCTCTTTATATTCCTTTCTTCCAAAGGCAAAAGATGAGAGTTTTTTTTTAAAAAAAAAAAGGAAAAACCTGTTCATATAGGCTCATTGTAATAGTCAATTGGATTTTAGCATCGAGTGCATTCATACACTAATGGAATTGGAGAATGACATCATAGAGGTGAGACTAATAACAGTAAATTACTGATAAAACACCAAAAAAGCCTCAGCCTCCAAAATAGTTGGATTCGTCTATATGAGGCAAGGGATACTCCACTCTGGTTATCTTATTTCCTTTAACTAATAAAAAAAAATAGTGGTAAATAACTAAAATAGGGAGAAGCCAAATGAGGAGAGGGATAGTCCACTCCACTTCCCACTATTGTTTTCTTCATCTCCTAAAGTGAAGTTCTGAAGAGCCAAAGACATGCATGGAAAACTAAAATAAAAACCCATAAAAAAATGAAACAATCTAATTTTCCAAATTCCAAAAACAAAAAAAAATAAAAGGCAGGAATAAGAATCCATCATAGAGATATAAAGAATCTACACGTTAGGTCCTAAAAGAGTGATATATATCTTGCACTAATAACACTGAAAAGAAGAGCTTTCGGAACCAGGAAGAGGATGCACTTTCCAGCAATGGATTTGCAAAAGAAAAACTCTCTCTTTTCATTTTTTTTCCAAATGGGAAAAGGTTCTTACATGAAGAAAAAAATACAAAAAAAAAAAGTGAGGATGAGTCACCATCTAAATTGAAAAATAAATCCTAATATAGAAGCTCTTTCCAAATCCCATTAAATATCAAACTAGAGAAATACCTCAGAAAGCTCCAAATGTCAAACACCATAAGGAAGCCAAGAGACTTAGCTTATTACATAGTAACTTAGTAAATATTGAGGAAGGCATCCAAGTGTTCTTCTGACAAACACATCAAATTGATGATATCATTCAACATAGAAACAAAACCTTTGTTGATAATTTGAAGAGAGGAAATGTAAACTTGCAACCTCCTCTTTGAAGACAAGGTGTAACCATCAGCTAGACGAGGATTTGTGCAACATAATGCCACAAAACCCATCTCATCACCCAGAGGCAGATTATTAAAATGTCCTCCAAAGTTTGTGGACAATACCACCCTGCCTTATCCTCTCAACATTACAATCAAGAACGAGCGGTCATAAGCATCAGGGCTCATTTCAATTTCAACACCCAGTGACAAGACATCAGTTGCTTATGATAATTGCCTTAGTTATGAGAATGAGTTCGTTTAGATGGTGTGCGCTTTAAAATTACAGGAATGTTGTGCAGGAAACTGTATTTTACTGAATGAGAATAAGAACAAGATTACAAAAGGACAATATAGCATCCTCAAAAAAAAAAAGCTACATGAAAAGGCTTGAAAAAAAAGATAAGAAAAGAAAAATTGGACCTTCAACAGAAATGGGATCTCTTACACAACACATATCTTAAGGTCGGTGATAGATCCTAGAATTGAAACTGATGAAAAGTTCAACCACTCGTGAACTATAAATTTACATGAATAATCAGGTAAAACTCTTCAAAATATTGTCATGGTAGGAATAACACATGTCACAACTGCACAGTGAAGTGACATAGTTGTCATCACCTTGAACATGCATAGATCTGACAGTGGTAAAGAAACCCATTATATGAAAATGAGAAAGAAAAACTCACCATGTATGGTTTCGAGATTCTGATAATACTTGTTACCAAATTTGTCAACGCCAACAAGCTTTGCACCAATGTTGTGTATTTTGGTTTGCCTAAAATCAATCAAATTACAAATATAAAAATCAACTAAACATTAAGAATAAAAACATTCATAAAGGCTCCTATAAGATATGGAGATATAGCTGAATGCAGCAATAGATAGAAGGCTCACCCAGCTCACAAGTGAAACAGAAATAGGACGTGACAGGAAAAATTGCAAGACCAAGTTTACCCAAATATGTATAATGAAAAGTGGATCTAGAGTGGGTAAGGAGATCAAAACGCAAGAGTGGGGCTACGAGGGCTTATTGGGACTCAAGCGGTGAAAGGGCACATTAATTCAACTAGCATAATTTTCACCAATGGAAATGCATAAACAAGAAGACTAATTTGTTGAATTGAATCAAATCTTTGCAACAATCTTCGGTTATTTTTTAAATAATAAGAATTTAGAATTTTTAAAGAGCTTTTAACTTACAAAAGATTTCCATCGGCAAGAGCATTCCTGAAACAAGAAAGCAAAGGAAATAAGCAGTCAATATCCTCTTTTTATCTTTTCCCATTTTCTCATTCAGCTTAATCAATTCCAAAACAACTAACAGAAGTCTTCAGTTCCTCAATCGATTTATATTTCACAGACAACCCATTCAAAATATAAAAATTCTTATTCCCTTGCTCTCAGAATCTGTAAAACCCAACACATCAAGAAGAAAAGGGCATCTTTTAATTGCAATTAAAAAAAATATGCGAAAATAAATAAAAAAAAGTCAGGGTTTTGTTTGGATTGATTGTTCTCGAGATTAGAAAAATAAATAGATAGATAGACAAAGTTGGTGAGTACAGGTAGCCTTCTTCTTTGAGCTCGCGTAAGAAAGCTCCGAATCCTTTCTCTCTGATCGACTTCAATGCTCCCTTCACCACCGTCAATGCCATCTCTCTGCTTCTTCCTTTTTTGCTCGCCTCTGTTTCTTGTTCTTGTTAATGATAAAAAATCATGTTTCTGTCGTTCGATATTTATTCATTTTCTTATTTGGTTTGGCCAAGATTTATTTTACCCCCTCAAGTATATGGTTCCTACCAATTCATTACCAGGAGTTTACTTTCCGTCAATTTACCTCCTCACGTTTTATCCGAAAATCCGGCTTCACTTTCATTAAGGATGATTTTGTAAGCTTCAAATTTGTATTGTTTATCAGTTAACTCCTTAAACAATTTTTCACATGATTCATTTTTAAATTTTATATATAAAAAAAATATTTTAAAAGAAAATTCACTAAAAAAACACAAAAAAAAATTATAATAAATGTTAATTTAAATAAAAATTTAAAATCTAAGAAAAAATCACCATTTTCAAAAAAAAAATTGATCAACTAAAGCATAAATCTGGTGAAAATGCAAAGCAAGAAATCGCTTAAAATTCAACTAATAAAGAAATCATACATTTAATTCATTCAGATTTATTTAAAGAGAGATAAAAACAAAAGTTCAATTGGCTAACTATGAATATTCTTTATATATATATAAGTAAAAATCAAATTCACATGTATTTTCTCTTGATATATCTCTATATTTTTCTTTCTTGATTTTTTTTTTAAATATACGCAAATGATGCATTGTGTGGTGGCCTCGCTTTTAACAAGTAGAGAAGCCTCGAAAAATTAAGTTATTAGTATTTTATGCCTAAGAAGTTAGATTTCATCCAAATTTGACTCAAAAATACTCTATAGACTTTAATAAACCCTTTTATGACCTTAAATAACTCTAAAATCGATCTAAAATGTAAAATTAACTTAAATTCAAAAATATTCTTAAGCTTAAATATGTCATCTCACACGATTAGAATGCTAAAAAAACATCTCAGTGAAACTCTTTTCATCATAGAACTCATTAACATAAAAAGTAATCTTTTAATGGTAGGAAACTATGTCAACAATGATTTTCTTTATTTATTGCTAAAATTTAGTGATTTCTTCTCTCCCCTCTCTTATCAAAAACTAAAAAAAATAAAAATAAAGTTTCGAATCAAAATAAAAATTTCAAAAAGAAAAGGGACCAAAAACTAATAATCTAAGACGTACAAGGACCAAAGAAAACTTTATGCGCCAATTATGAAACCACCATCTATGTTCCCTACCTTTTTCACTTGGATCCCCATCTTTTAATCTTGCCCTTTGTTAATAATTATAAGCAATTACGCATCAATTGACCTCAAAATAACTCAATCAAAGAAAAAAAAAAGATAAATAGCTTTTAAAAAAATGGCCTATTAAAGTTCACAATGAATCAAGGCATTTTGCACAGTGTATATACACTATGCAAAACCCTAATGCCTTTTAGCTTTTTACTTAATGAAGATTTCAAAGAAAAAACAAATAAATAATAATAATAACATGAATAAAATGATGTTTTTTCTTAGTTAATGTTTAGTTTTGCGCCATGGGTTGAATAATTGTTTTAAATAAAAAAATAAATATACAAGCTTTTCCAATATGTTTTTGGATGTAAAAAGAATTCTCAATCATTAATCAAAATGCTTATAAATGTATCTAATTAAATAAATTGATATTTGATCAAAATATAACTAAAATTAAGATATTTGATCTCGCAACACGGGCTATGTACTTTATTGTGTTTCATAACTAAGTTTATTATAATGTGTTTTTTATTTAATCAAACGATTATATGTGCCAATAAAAAGTAAACAAAGTCATAAGTGAAAGCAAATTGAATCAAATTATGAAGTTCAACTATAAAACAATTCAATATTGAATGATAAAATTTAAAAAAAAAAACATATAGGTCAACCTACGTTAACTTGTGAACCACACAACCATGGACATATAATTGGTATAACCCCATGGAAAAGAAAGTGAAAAAAAAAAGCATAAAAGACAATCCTGAAAAAAACATATTTAAAGATGGAATTGAAAAAAATAATTAAAAAAGAACCTAATCAACAACCAAAATCAACCAGTGTTCAGCTTCAAAACTTGTGACCATGATCATGAGGTCAAGACTGACCACGTAAAAGGCAAACCAAAAAAAAATGAAGAAAAAAATTTAATAAAAAAAAATATCAAGGCTTGAAACTAAAAACAAATTAGTTTATAAAAAATCAATGAAAAAAAAATATTTGAGTTAACCCATATTAAACCACTAACTTCACGACCATAAACACATAATTGGGATAATCCTATAGAAATAAAAGTGAAAAAAAAAAGAAGAAGCATGGAGAACAATTCTCAAAATAATAAATGTTGAAGAATAAAATTAAATTTTTTTTAAAAAAAGGACAATAAAAAAAGTCAGTCCATGCTAACCTTAAAAAATCATGATAACGGTCATGAAGTTGGGATCGACTGTGTAAAAGTCAAACCCAAAGAAACAACGAATCAAAACTCTTAATATAAAAAAAATATTGAGGCATTAAACTACAATAAAAAATAATTAAAAAAATAAGGATCCAAGTCAACCTATGTTAATCCACTAACCCCGCAACCATGGGCACAATATGGAGATAACCCCGTAAAAATAAAAGCGAGGAAAAAAAACATGAAAATTAATTCTTAAAAAATAAAATATCGAATGATAAAATTAAAAATAATTTTAATTTTAATAAAAGACGTAAAAATATCAAAGTCAACCCATGTTAACCTTTAAAAGTTGTGATTGTGGTTATGGGGCCGAGATCGATTGCGTAAAAGGTAAACCCCAAAAAATACAAATCAAAATCTTCAATAACAAAATATTGAGGTATGAAACTGAAATAGAAATATTTTTTTAAAAAAAAGCAACAAAAAAATTACGATTCAATCCGGGTTAACTCGCCAATCCCACGGCTATAAGCATAGTAAGATAACCCTATAGAAAGAAAAGTGAACAAAAAAGCATGTAAATCAATTAAATATTAAATATTTAAGGATAAAATTAAAAAAAATCAGTTTTATAAAATGACCTTAAAAAATATCAAAGTCAACATGTGTTAACTTTTAAAACTAATAACTCAATAAAAAAATCAAGGGATGAAATTACAAAACAAAATGCAATAAAAAAAAATCCAAAACAAAATAAGTAGTAGTAAAAAGAATGATGGCCAAATTTGACATAAAAAATAAAATCTAATGTTGAGGGATGAAATTGAAACAAAATTCAATTAGTTGGATAAAAAACTATTAAAAAATTAAGGACTAAATTTAATATAAAAATCAAATAAAACTTAATGTTAAGGGATGAAATTGAAAAAAATTAAAAAAAAGATAAAAAACAAAACAAATAGGAATCAAAAGAATAAAGACCAAATTAAATATAATAAATAAATGAAAGGACACTCTTATATTCTTCCTTTTTTATTAATATTTTATATTCATAAAAGACAAAATTGCCCCGAAATCATCTCGATTATAACCAAAAAAATCATATTTAAAAGTAAAATATGCCACTAGTTTTACTCTTTTTTACTTCCAATGGCAAATAAGTAATTTAACTATACTCATAGAAACAAAAGATCTAATAGGCTCCTAGATCCAAGTTAATGTTTTCTTTTTTTGCTTATAAAGCTAATTAAATCATTGCGCTATACTCAATAAAAGTTAAAAGTCACCTTTGCCCCAAACAATTTACCAATGACTAATGTGTCCCGATAAAAAGACAAAATTAACCCTAAATGGCTAGTTAAGTGGAGGTTTATACCATAGGCAAAGCGGGGAAAACACTTTTTATTGTGACAATGTTTCTCCCATGTGGCTTGGTTTCTTTTAATGATTAAGAGTAAATTGTTAGACCTTAAAGGGATAGCTTAGGTGAACCTAAAAAGAGGGTGAATTATATATGCAAGGTAAAACTATAATTTAAAAACTTTTTACTTAATAATATGCAATTCTAAACACTTAATTTTATACAAGAACAATGAACAATATAAATACAATAATTAAAGAGTTAGAGTTTAGAGAAAATGCATAAAGTTTTATAGAGGTTTGATAAACCACTTAGTCATCTTCTCAAACTTTTGTTTAAGAGTTCCACCGTCACACATCGATCTTCTTAACGGGTGAGACCAAACCTTTTACATGATCTGTTTTACGAGTGCAAGCTCAAACCCAATCCCAAAACCCTTCTTCTTTTTCTTTTTACAGGTTAAAGACTAAAAAATCTTTCACTAATACTTGTTGAAGGACAAGTGTTAAACCACTTATAAATTTTTATCTTTAAGAGACTTTTCTATGTGTTTAAAGTGTCACTAACACTTTTCATAATATATTCTTTTAGTAGAGATGATTGGAATAACAATTAAACTATTTATGATGATTTTGCTAATTCACATTTAACCTTGCTTTCCAATTACAAGTGACACATGAGTGTTAGAAATTGTTTTTGAGAGAGAGTAAGCTTAGATATTTGTCTCAGAAGTTTCACCACTATTTTGGCCAATGACTATTTATAGACTTAGAAATGAAACTAACCATTAAACACAGTTTCTTGTCTATTGGAGAATTGGTTAGACCATTTTTAGAATCGGCCAGACCCTTTTAAAATTGGTTAGGCCATTTTGAAAATCTAAAGTAGTTTCTGGAAAATTTCCAGAAATGCAAATTTTCAGAAATGAACTAACTGTTTTGAGAAATGGCAAGACCATTTTAAAAAAAAATAGTTTGACCGTTTCTCAAATTGGATGAACCATTTTGGCTATTATCCAGCCAATGTCTTGTTTTTGTATTTCAGTCTTTTCTTGGTTTTCTTTGGTTCTTTTGAGTTTGTTTAGATTGTGTGAATGTTGCAAGGTGTCCTAAACAAGTCGGGTGTTATTGGCAAAACCCTATTACAAAATCTTAATTGGTGAAGTAGATAGCCATTTTATATACAAGTTCTTTGTTCTTGACTTTCATGATTTCTTTCCTTACTTTTTTGATGATTTCTTGTTTATTTTAAACCTGTCTAAATCATCGCAAGGATATGTGCAACATATAATATACATATTCATATTTATATGGCATTAATTGTGTTTTACTTAACAATTAAATGCACGTGGCACACAACTATGTTTCATATAGCATATTGACATAGACATATTAAATCATTTAAGCACTATAGCATGTCATTTAAAAGCTTCATATAATATATTATTATTTATTAATTTATCAATATGGCATACTTATATGTATAGATAAAATTTAAGAAAGAAAAAATTCAAAATAAATATCATGAAGGATTGTACAAAAAAAGTGTTTGTTAATATTAGAAAAATATGTTATAATCTTATTAAAAACAAAGTAGAAATTGAACAACATTCTATTAAATAATATCTCAGACACATCTTAATTAATTTTTTAAAATGAATTTCAATTAAGAAATTTCAAAACTTGGCTTGACTTAAAAAAAGATAGAAATATTGAAAAGGAGATCACTTAACCTAATTTAAAAAATTATTAAGAAAATAATGTTTTGAATCGAAATACATTAGTTTAGATAACAAATGAAACACATGATTAGAATCATTAACTTTCTTGGATTTAATAATATTTTTTAGATGCCACCTTTCATTTAATTATACTATAGACATTTTCAATAAAATAATCAAATAAAATTAAGGATAAGAAAATGATTTTATTGATTTTCAATTTAAATTAAAAGAAGGAGAAAAAAAAGACTAGGTGATTGGGTTTAAGTGGGAAGCCTGAAATCTGACCATCAAAGAGGTGGTAAAAAATCAAGATTGATGATTTTTTTTTGTCTAAACAATAGATTTTCAACATATTTTTACTTATAAATACTCTTATAGACTCAAAAAACTAATCTATCAATTTAAAGCACATTTAAATTGATCCAAAAATACAAAATCAAGCTAGGTATAAACAATTCTTTGTCAAGCTCAATATTTGTTTTTAATGAGATAAAGGGAAAAAAAACTTTAATGGAACTCTCGTTTTCAAATGAAATCATTTAACATTAAAAAAAATTAATTTCGTAGTAAAACGTTGGTTATTCGTCAACTTTTTTTCACATTCGTTATTTTTAGGTAAGTTTCTCTTATTTTTTAAATACGGAGACTGAAAAATAAATAAAGTAAAATTTTGAAACAAAATGTTCAATTGAAAAAAAAGACTAATTTGTTTTTGAAAAAATCTAAAGGAATAAAGAAAAGGAGAAAAGGTGCATTATGAATAATGGGATAAAAAGAAAAAACCATTTATTTAAGCCATAACATTAAATTAGGTCTCAGCTCTTTTATTTTTCTTATTTAACACAACCAAATTGTTTTTCATAAAATTAAATATTAACTAAATATTAAAATGTTTTTTACACTTTAAGAACCCTATAGAAAACTAATTAAAATAAATTATGAGCTTAAAATTACATATAACGCAATTATTAAGGAATAAAAAAGTAATTTGATGATTGAAATAAAAAATCCCAAAAGTTAAAAAGAAGTTCAATATCATTTTAGAATAGAGTGCATTACAAGGGAGTACCGAATGTTTTTACAATAAGTTTTGGTTTTTGTTTTTTAATAATTGTAATGTAATTTGTGGATTTTTTTGGCAGCTGATTTTCTT
>Ga0325414_1006987_pt1 | contig 11997 bp, 9 predicted proteins | sample PopdelMetagenome_8_FD_206183 | JGI IMG/M metagenome (GOLD analysis project Ga0325414, IMG submission 206183) | Populus deltoides microbial communities from Bellville, Georgia, United States - Leaf-PdKOR-R3 | ecosystem: Host-associated > Plants > Phyllosphere > Phylloplane/Leaf | place: USA... | reverse complement strand
TAAATAGCGTGAAATGATCTTCGAGGGAGGGATTTATTTTCACATTAAAAGAACAGCCCACTAGCCGCAAAAGCAGGAGATGTTCACATGTCACGAGGTGTGGCGGTCCAACTTAGGACATCATTCTACATTAATTAAAGTTAAGCATATGGGCAATTAATTATTTTGGCAAAGTTTTTTAATAGTCGAAGGGGAAGCTTCTCTATTGCTATATTTTATCGAGCAGCTGGGATGCTTGGGAGATCCTGATTTCAAGAGTGTCCATATTCTCCATAATGCTGTAGGACCTGCCCACCTTTACCTTATATTCCTCTCTTTCGAATCAAATAAGCCATTCTCTTCCATCCCCTTCAAAATTCAAAGAAATTATATATATATATATATATATATATATATATATATATATATATATATATATATATATATATATATATATATAATAGAAGAGGCAACGACTCGAGCGTGCTAAACCAGAGGAATAATTGAACAAGGAAATTATATAAAAGAGCAAGGAAAGTTACTCTACTCCTAGACCCAAAATACTATTTATTAGAATAGTATTACGATGAATTTGCATTCGTGGGGCATAAGACAATTGAACTAGGAGATGGGGACAAGGTGATCTTATTAGAATGATACAATGTTATTTTTAAATTGTATTTGTATCTTCTATTTTTTAATATTTAAATTACTTAAATGTCCTCGGGAAAAAAATTGCCTTACGTAAAGGGGCTTTTATATCTTTTTAATTTTTTCTATTAAAGTTACATTACTTTTATTGCCCCTCGATGCAAAATTAACAAAACTATCATCCGGGGTTTTTTGTTTTTTAATCATGATTTTTTTTTAATTTCAACTTAACTTAGAAGAATTTTTGTATTTTAATCATTTTTAAATATTAAAAAACCTTGTTGGTGTGCTCTACGCTAGCATCAGTAGGTGGGCGGCTCTCACGCCTTTTGGGCATCACGTGAGAGATCATCATTTGGTCATCAAATGTCGCCTTCCACGGCAGCTTGTAAAAGGCCTCAACGCCACCTATGTGATAGAGCAGCGTTGGTTGACATTTCTTTTCTTCGTCTCTCCTTCTTAAATTCTATGTCAACCTCTTCAAAACCTGAGACCAACCCCTTCCATTTTTTTTCTTGACATTTGGTTTCTATTCTTTTGATCACTATTTTGTTATTTTAAATAATCTATAAAATAATATAAATTTTTTCAATTTCACCCTCTTCATGTTCTAATATTTCAAATTTGGTTTCCGTTCTTTTATTACTATTTATTTTATTTGAGATTATTTTTTAAATTGGATTTTAAAAAATAAAACTCCATTCTCCTTTGGTTTTTTTTTTCCTATCAAGTTTGATTCATATTCTTTTTATTGCTATTTTTTTTTGCTTTGGTAAATTTTTTATATTCGTTGGAAATAAAATTTCTTGATTGAACCCGAGTCCAGCATTTCACGGGTTGCGAGTTTTAAAGATTCAACTAGATTTAGAAGGTTCTCAAGTATGCTTGTTTTTTTATTATCCTATGTATAAGCAAATTCTTTTTCATTTTTATCTTTTAGCATTTATTCAATTGGAGACTAAGTTCCGTTCTTTTTACTTGCTTTTTTGTTGAATTTTTCGTTGGTTTTGAAAATGATCCTAGTTATCTTGAGTCTTTTTTTATATAGTTTTTTGTTAGGTGTTTTTTTGACTAATTCTTTAAATTGATATTTTTTTCTCATTTCATCCTTCAATATTTTGAATGATTTTTAAAACAACTTAAAAGATTATAATTATTTTTTCTATTTCATCCCCCTTTAGTTTTTTAATCTTTCAAATTTAGTCCTCATTCTTTTAATTTCTACTTGTTTTATTTGAGTGAAATTTTTAATGTTTTTTATACAGTTTCATCCTCCTTAAGCTTTTTTTTTCCTATCAAATTTGATCCCCATTCTTTTTATTACTATTTTTTTATTTTTAAAAATTTTTTAAATTATTTTTTTCAATTATATCATTCGAAATTAGATTGGTTGGAAATTGAGCTTCTTAACTAAGCCCATGTTTAGGGTTTCACGGGCTGCGAGTTTTGGAGATTAGCCCAGGTTTGGAAGGTTCATCCAGGTTTGCTTGGTTTTTTCTCCCTTCATTAAACTCATATTCTTTAGGTTTCACACTTTAACATTTATTCAATTGGAGACTAGACTTTTTTATTTTTTTTTACTTGCTTTTTGAAGGATTTTCATTGATTTTGAAAATGACCCAGGTTTTCTCTAGTCTTTTTATTTTCTTTGGATTTACTTGGGCTAAACAAAATTAAACTGGTTAAAAATCAAGCTTTTTGATTCAACGAGGTCTATAATTTAATAGGTTGCAAGTTTGGGACATTTGCCCAAGTTTAGAAGGTTCATCTGAGTTTGCTTGGTTTTTTTTTTTTTGTATTTTTAAGTTGATGTTTTTTAATTTATATCACTAGCGATAAGACTTTATTTTTTTCTTTATTTGCCTTCTATATGATGTTTTTATGAATTTTCAAAATGACTAGGGTTATTTTGAGTATTCTTATTTGTTGTTTTTTATGTTGGGTTTGCTTTGGAAAATTTTATAAGTTGATTTTTTCCTAATTTTATCCTCCAACACTATATCGGTAGGCAATTAGTTTTCTTGTTTTGTTCTAGCCTTCAAGGCTGAGATTTTTTGATAATAGGATTAATGATTTTCTCTGATTTCCTTTCAATTCATCTTAATCTTGTAGGTAGAGAATCTATACGTTTTCAGCCATTCTATAGAGATAATCCTAAGAAGACAAAGGAAATTCAAAGGTGAGTGGAAGAATTGATGACAAAAAGGTACATAAGAGAAAGCATGAGTCCATATGCAGTTTTAGTGTTATTAATACAAAAAAAAGGATGAGATTTTGAGGATGTATGTTGATTATCGTACTAGCAACAATATTATGGTAAAATATAGACACTTAATTTCTAGACTTGATACTATTTTAAATGGATTTCATAGGTCTTATATGTTTTCTAAAATTGATTTGAAAAGTGGATATCATCAAATAAGAATGAAAGATGAAGATGAATGAGAAACTAACTTTAAAACTAAATATGATTTGTATAAGTGGTTAATGATGCCCTTTAAACTTACTAATGCTTAGTATTTTTATAGGATTAATTAACCATATTTTGTGTAATTTTATAGGTAAGTTTTTTATTGTTTATTTTGATGATATTTTGATTTATAAGAAGAACTCATAGGAGCATGTTGAACATTTAAGGAATGTATTGGTTGTTTTGTGAAAAGAATGCTTATATATTCTAATATGAAAAAAGTTACTTTTGCATGAAAAGATTATATTTCTTAGATATGTTGTTAGTCTAAAAGGTATTGAGATGGATGATGAAAAGTTTATGGCTATCCAAGAATGGCTTACACCTAAGTCAACCATAGAGGTAAGAAGTTTTCATGGTTTGACTAGTTTTATTGTAGATTTGTTAATGATTTCAGTACTCTATTGAAACCTTTAACTGAAATAGTTAAAAAATTTATAGGTTTTAAATAGGATAAAAAACAAGATCATGATTTTAATTTATAAAAGAAAAAAATTAATTTTGGCTCCATTATTATCACTACCTAATTTTATAAAAAACTTTTAAGATTGAATGTGATGTCTCAATGATAGATATTAGAGTTATTTTAATGTAAGAAAAAAGATACATAACTTATTTTAGAAAAAAGTTCAATGTGCAACATTTAATTATCATACTTACAATAAGGATCTTTACCTTATGGTAAAAACTTTAAAAACTTAGCAATATTACTTATGCTTATACAGTTCATGATCCAAACCGATTATAAGTCATTTAAATATCATAAGGGCTAAAAAAAGTTGAATAGTCAGCATGTTAAATAGGTAGAGTTCATTGAAATGTTTCTATACATGATTGAGTACAAGCAAGATAAGGAAAATATAATGGCTAATGTATTATCGTTAAGATATGTACTTCTTTCAACTTCAAGCACCAAATTATTAGGATTTGAGTATGTGAAAGATTTATATATTAAGGATATTGATTTTGGCCAAGTATATGTTACATGTGAACATTCGGCCTTTGATTAGTTTTATAGGGTTGATGGATATTTATTTAAAGAAAAGAGATTGTGTGTGTCTAATTATTCTATATGTGAATTACTAGTTCATGAAGCTTACAGGGACATATTAATGGGACACTTTAGGGTTGCTAAGACTTTTTGCATGAGCACTTTTATTGGAAAGATGAAAAAAGATATATACAGAATTTATAATAGATGCATAGCATGTTAACAAGCTAAGTCTAAAGTTTTACCTCATGGTTTATTTACTTATTTGCTAATGCCTAAGGAACCTTGGATTAATATATTTATAGATTTTATGCTAGGTTTGTCTAGGTAAAAAAAGGGTAGGGACTCTATTTTTATAGTCGTGAATATGTTTTTTAAGATGACATATTTTATACCTTGTTATAAAACCGATGATGCAACCAACATCGTGAATTTATTCTTTAGGGAGATAGTTTAGCTTCATAGGATACCTAGGAGCATTCTATCAGACCATGATATTAAAATTTTTAGCTACTTTTGAAAGGTTTTATGGGGGAAATTAGGGATAAAATTATTATTTTCTACTACTTGTCATCCATAAATATATGGTCAAATTAAAGTAGTTAATATGACTTTAACTACATTGTTAAGAACTACCATTCAAAAGAATTTAAAAAATTAAAAAGATTGTCTGTCATTTATTGAATTTGCTTATAATACGAGTGTACATTCTTGATCATTTGACTTATTTACATTTGTTTCCTTTACCTATTAATGAAAGAGTTAGTCTTGATAGCAATAGAAAAATATAAATAGTAAAAACATTTCATATTATAGATATTATTTATTAAGTAGCATCCGAATTGTAGGTTAAAATATTCATATTATCTATTAAGTATCATCTGAAGAATAGGATCTTCTATTGGACCATATCATCCTGAGCTACTTAATAAATGATAAAAACATTGAATTGAGTTCGTAGAAATTAAAGTGGTTAGAGGGTGACCAAAAATTTTATTGATTAATATACTAGAGAACATGTATTAAATGATATTATTATTTACTTGTCGATGTTCAAAGAACAGGTCCAATATTGAATCATACCATCCTAACTCAATTGATAATTAATAAAAACAATTAATTCACTAATCAAGAATTAATTGATACTATTATATGATAACCAACATCTAAAAGACAGGTTATAATATAATACTATTTCATCTGAGGTCAGTTAACAACTAATAGAAGCAATTAATACAAGGACAATTTTATTACTATTTTTGTTATTTTATTTAATTTATTTATTTTTATCTTTTTTATTTTATTATTTATTTTAAATTCTTTTAATTCTTAATCAACATCCGAAAAATAAAACCTAATATTAAACCATACTATATTGGGTTGATTAATCAATTATCATTTTTTATTATGTTTCTTATTTTTTATGGAAAATCCAACCTTCTAGTTTGAACCCACAAGCAATTCTACTGTTATTTAAATACTTCAATTAATCTCGAAGTTCATATCTTTTGAAAAACTAACAACAACAAAAAAATGCAATCAAACAACATTAATAATTTCTAATTTTATTGACAACTCTTCACATAATCCTTTATTACACAAAAACTTATCTCATATTCAAATTTATATTTTTTAAATCATGCTCTCAAAACTAAAGCTTATATAAAATCAACAATTTTTCAACGTAATAGATCATTTATTTTATTCTTTTTTATATTATTATTATTACTTTCTTAAAGAAATTACCAAAACATTTAACATGCCCATATATAATTCTAGAAATTACAATAAGGAACATAACCAATCAAACATCATCACATAAAATTTTCAAAATCTTTTGAAAAACATTAATTATTTTTTGATGTTTTGAGATCATTTTGATATGCTGATCTCAAAAATAAATTTTAAAAAATTAAAAAAATATATTATTTTAATATATTTACAAATAATCAAGATTCTTTTAAATGCATTAAATTCTTAAAAATTCTTTAAAATGTTTAGAGAAAGAATTTAATCTTAAGTAATGAACAAATAATTTCATAGATACCCCTTGTTCTTGAATAAAAGAGTAAAGGCTAGTTATAAAACAACAATATCATTGATACGTTTTCCCACAAAGAAGTTAATCGACATCAACTACAGTACAAGCCTACTATATACGAGGCTACCTGTTATTTTGATATATTTCTTGACAAGGAAGTGAACAATTTATATGAATTCCAATTACAAGCCCCTTATATTTGCGTGCACTTAGTAAGTTGATCATTATAGCTATAAAATCATAATTATTAGACAATTATATCTCAATTAAAAAAATTAAATAGTTGTGTAAATCATGTAAATCAAAGTTTTTAAATATATGTTAGACTAATCTGTAAAGATATTTAGTTTATCATTACAAAAGCATACTAAATAAAATATATCCAACAAAAATCTAGAGTTTATGCATGTTTAAAACTATAAACATGTAAAAACATAACTAATGACAAATATGTTTTCAACACAAAAAATAATAATAGAATTCTAGCATGCATACTAAACATATAATTAAACTTGGAATTGATATTAATTCAAAGTTGTAGTATGTATCGTAGTAATAAAAAAATATCTATGTTTAAATTAAAGCAAAGAAGAATACTTACTTGATGAAGCATTTAGAGTAATAAGACTTTGTTGTTGTTAAGAATGAATCATTTGTTCGTGAGGCTTTATTACTCAATACTTGTACAACTAGAATGTTTGCAATATGTCTCTTAAGATTCCAACACCACCACCTTAGTTTAGATGTACTTCTAAATAAGGTATAAACCAAAGAATATAAAACACAAATATCTCTTAATAAGATGAATCTAAGCTCTAGATTTGGAGGGAAACCAAAGCTTAAAATCAAAAGAAAACACTAAATACAAGGTGAGAAAGAATATGTAAGAATCTGAAAAATTCTAGTTGGAAACTTTTCCTTCACCACCACCCTTTTTATAGTGAAATTTGGAAGCTAAAACATTGAATAATTAATAAGAATTAATTCTCATAATTATCAACTTTTTATTAGCCAAATCAAGAATTAAATCTAGAAAAAGCAAAGGCTTTTTAAGTAAAAAAATCAAGGGTTATTTAAGATTAATTTCTCATTCACCAATGATTTGTTCAAATCATGCTAATTAAAATAAATTTCCGTTAACCCCACATGAATGAATATTATGTCATCGGTTTGAAAATGACTCAAATATTTATTTAAAGATACTAATTTGACAGATTATTACATCAGGATAGGTAGCTTTTGACTTTAAACTTTTCTTAGTGAAATACTATCGGATTTACTTGGATAAATAGTGAATGTGATGTCTTTAATTATTTAGCTTTTTGTGTAAAACAAAACAATAGTACTCATATAGTTCTATACCTAGAGATTTCTTTTCGTTCTCACTATTGCTTTTATTTTAGTCATGAACAACTCTTGGATTCATGAGTTTTTTAGAGAATTCAGTCTTTATTGAAATTCACAAAGAAAATGTCACATTTGTCACTCATATGGGTGATCTTTCAATAAAAATATTATATTGTGCTTCATTTGGTATACCAAGCTCTCTTAACAAATCATTAGTTAGTAGATACATAATATTTTCCTTTGATTTTAAATAGAGAATAGAAATAATTCCATTCGAGAGTAAGTGTTTAACGATATTATTTCTACGACGTATATGCCTAGACTTTCTATTATACATACTATTTTGTTCCCTTCTAATTGTTGACTAATTATCATATAAGAGACAAAATAGTTGACACTGGTTTTGGCCAACATGGAATATTCTCTAAGAAATTTTAAATCTATTCGGCTTTATATAAAAAAAAAACTCTGATTCCATCATGGATCTAGCGATACATGTTTATTTAGAGGATTTCTATAACACAGCTACTCCTGTGAAGATATATGCACTTGTAAATTTCAAATCCTTAGTGTCAGATATCCAATTAGCATTACTATACTCTTCTAGTACTACTAGATACCTAGTATAGTATAACCCATAATCTAAGGTATTCTGCAAATAATTGAGTATCCTTTTTATTGCTTTATAATAATCCATACTTGGATTACTTGTAAATCTACTCAGTTTACTTACTGAGTAAGCAATATCAGGTTTTGTGCAGTTTATAACATACATTAGGCTTCCAATTATTCAAGAATATTCCAATTTATTTATTTCATTACCTCTATTATTGGACAAATATACATTTATATCAATTAGTGTTTTGACAATGTTATATGACCTTTAAAAAATTTCTCGAGAATTTTCGTAACATTATTAGATTGGGACTATACCAATCCATTATATGTTTTAGAAATTTTTTTCTAGTATGACATCCGCAACACCTAAGTCTTTTATGTCAAACTTCTTAGTTAATATTTTCTTAATATACTTGATCATGTGATCATTATTACCTAAATTAGCATATCTTCTATATAGAGTGACATATAATGACATAAATTTTATCTATATTTTTTACATAAACACATTTATCAACTTTGTTTATTTTAAATTCATTTGACAACATAACTTTATCAAACTTTTCACGTTATTGTTTAGGTGCTTGTTTGAAACCATATAATGATTTGACAAGCATAAATTTTATCAATTGCCAACAAACCCCTCGTGTTGTTCCATGTAAACCTCATCTTCAAGGTTATCATTTAAAAAAGATATTTTTACATTCATTTAATGTATTTTAAGCTTGTTAATAGTTGCAATGACTATTAATGTTTGTATGGAGTTTATTATTGACACATGTGAATATGTTAAAATAGTTCACACCTTCTTGTTATATAAATTCTTTAACAACAACTCTAGCTTTATATTTATTAATAGTGCCATCAAATTTCATTTTTTTAAAAGATTTATTAACGACCTAATGATTTGCTTCTAGAAGGAAGATCCATTAGTTCTCATATATGAGTATGATTATTCATAATGGATCTAAATCATTAATGATTGCCTTCTTCTAATAGGAAGCTTCTAAATAAGACAGTACCTTAGAGTACGTTTGAGGTTGATTTTATAATATGTTAAAAAATCAGGATCAAATGTTTTGGTCATTTTTTCCCTTTTACTCTTTCTAAGTTCAATCTCAACATCTTGTAATTGATGATGATTACTTGTGTTAGCCTTAACTATTCTCTTATGTGAATAATTGTCTCGTCCTTCTTTCCATGGAAACACATCTTCAAATAAAATGGTATTTCTTGATTCCATAATAGTATTATGATGAATTTCCTCAATACTTGATTTGTGTACAATAAATTGATATGAATTACTATTGTATTCATGTTTGGTAAATACACAATCTATATTTTTAGGTCTTATCTTGACCTTTATTATGGTCATGTATTGCTATCTTTGTAAGACACCCTTATATTTTGAGGTATTTGTAAGAAAATCTTCCATCTTTTCATAATTTATATGGTGTTTCTGAACTTATCAATATGGTATTTACCATTTCTTTTAATGTTTGGTTCTTATATTTTGTAATGACATTTTGTTATGGTGAATAAGAAGTAGTAGTTTGGTGGATAATACCATTTTAGAAACATAATTTATCAAATGGTGTTTTGTATTTTCTACCTCTATCACTTCTTACTCCCTTTATCTTTTTGTTAAATTGATTTTCAACTTCATTGTTGTACTGTTTAAATAGTTCAGGAGTTTTATCTTTGCCCTTAAACAAATAGGCATAACAATATTTTGTGCAATCATTTATAAAAGTAGTATAATATTTTTTTGCTACCTCTAGTTTGCACAAACTTTAAATCACCAATATCTGAGTGAATTAAGTCTAGAAGTTCACTATTTTTTAATTTATTTTAGAAAAAAGGTTTTGTGAATTTTGATTCCACACAAATTTCACACCTATGATTTTTCTCAAAAATCATATATACTTAGTATTAATTCATGGTTTATTAATCTTTGCATAAAATTATAATTTACATGACCTAACTTACCATGCCATACATCATAAGACTCAAGCAAATAAAAAGAAAAAACAATTTTATCATTGTTTTCAATATTGGTTATATTGGTCATTATATTCATTTTAAAGAAGTCATCATGAAAATATCGTTTTCCTACAAATATGCCACTCTTAGAGAGTATAAGCACATCACTCTTAAAAACCATCTTAAAACCATTTTTTTCTTAACAATAATGAGACACTAAGTTTTTTATATTGTCAACAACATGCAATATATTGTTAAGGGTGAGAAGTTTTCCAAGGTTATCTTCAGTATGACCTTTCCAACACTCAATACCTTAAAGGTTGATGAGTTTCTCATCTATAGGTTTTTTCCATCCATTTCTTTATAAATAAAAAAACATCATCTTCTCAGTGCATATATGTATTGTAGCACCAATATCAATCCACCACTACTCGATATTATTGATAAGATTGACTTCAGAAACAACACAAGATAAGTTCATTTCTGAAACTTCATTATTTAGGTAATCAACTTCGATGACATTGGTTTGAGCAATCCTTTTCATAGGGTTTCCTTGCCTACCCTTGTTTCTACAATCTTTATTCAGATGCCTAGTCTTATTATAAATAAAGTATTTGTTATTGAAATTCTTAGTAATTCATTTACTTTTCATAGCGAGCTTCTTATTTTTATTTTTATGGTTGTACTTTACCACTTGTTACACATTATTTTCTCTTGGGGCACCAGAAGAGTTGGTTTTTCTTTTGGATAACTTGTTGTCCTCTTTTATCCTCAGTCTTAAAATGAGATCTTCAATTTCTATCTCTTTGTGCTTATTCTTAAAATAGTTCTTCAAGTCTTTTCAAGATGATTATAATTTTTCAATGATTACAGTCATTTGAAATAAATCACTTAGAGATATATCTTCAACATGTATATCATGCAAGATGAATTGAGACTCTTGAAATTGGCTCGTTATGATCCCTGAAACAACCATTTTGAAATATAAAAATTCATTCACTATGAATTTCTTCATACCGGCATCTTCAGCTTTGTAGTTTTTATCTAAAGCTTTTCATAGTTCTTTTGCACTTTTGATTGAACTATACACATCATATATTGTATTGTCTAACAAATTCAAGATATAATTCTTGCACACAAAATCAATATGATTCTATACATCCACAGTCACCACAGTAGTAGGGTTAGATTTATTTTTTGATGATTTTGGCATTTTTTTAGTCCAGAACTTTGTCAGGTTCAAAATGGTCAGGCATGATAGAATAATATCTTTTTTTTATAACATTTTAAAGTTCAATTCATTGAACATTTCAGGTTTCTCACCATGTACTACAAAAAGTGATGGTGGAATCCTCACTGCCAAAATAATACTTGTCGAAGCAATATTGGTTGACACCACCAAATCTTGAGTAAAAGGAGTAAAAGACATGATATAATCTACAAAACACAATAGCTAATAATATTTATAAATAAATATTTTGGCTCCACAATAAAAAAAAGTTATAAAATAAAAAACCTAATAATTAAGCAATTTTTTAAATAAAAATATTTAACCCATGCAAAATAAAATCCACAATCATTTATTTTCCTGTGTTACTATGATAAGTCCTATTTTATTCACTGATATTTATTCAATTATCATCATTTCACTTATGAACTATACCGTATATAAAAATAGTATCGTGTGAATACTACTTTCACAGAGTAAGTTTCTAAAAAAAACTAGAGGGGTCATAAACGGTCCCGCTTAAAACTTAATCTCTTTGGACAAAACTTTCTTGACCATATCTATTCATTGCATAAGTTTTATTTAATTTATCATTCACACATAATTTATTTAAATCATGTTAATTAAAATAAATTTTCAATAAATTGAAGAATTAAAAAGAACTAATTTTTTCTATTATCAATTTTTTT
>Ga0325414_1006986_pt1 | contig 11997 bp, 5 predicted proteins | sample PopdelMetagenome_8_FD_206183 | JGI IMG/M metagenome (GOLD analysis project Ga0325414, IMG submission 206183) | Populus deltoides microbial communities from Bellville, Georgia, United States - Leaf-PdKOR-R3 | ecosystem: Host-associated > Plants > Phyllosphere > Phylloplane/Leaf | place: USA... | reverse complement strand
AATCGTTCGGCCTCCCCGAGCTTCCAAGCCACCGATCTCCTTTCCTGTTTGTCCGTGCGTTACACGGCCATCATTATGTGAAAGAAGAGATCGTGATCTTATTTTTGGACTGCTTGGGTCGTCGAGGTCTCTTCGTATTTTCGCCGGACCGCTGGCAGCCTTGGCGTGTGGGTTGACGCGCCGGTGAGTGACATTTGCTTGATTGTTCAGTGAATCAAGGGCATTTTGGTGATGTAACAATGCCAGGGACATTTTGGTAATTGAATTGCTTGACCAAGGGCATCTTGGTAATTTCAAGACCCAATTTTCTTTGTTATTTATTCATTCATTTTATTTTGTATTTATAATTAAAAAATATACAGCCACACATGGATTATATTTGTGTATATTTTAGTTATTGAAGTGTTTGCATTAAATCGTAGCCCATCAAATTCAAGGGGTATGAGGTTATCAGGTAATTTTGAAGAGAAATAAAAATGGAATTAATGTTATGCAATGGAATTAGAAAGATGAGATTATAATTTGATTTTGACTTAGTGTTTATTGGATTGATATTTGAATGATTGATCAATGATTGATGATTTAATTAATTGATCACTAATTACTTGCTTTTTCAAAAAAAAAATTATTTTAATCTAAAACTTTGCAATATAATTATGCATGTGTTATATAAATTTTGATACGAGAGGATTCAATGAGTATCAATTAAAATTAGTTATTTAGGTCGATTTTTGATATAAGATGACTCAATAAATATCATTTTTCTGGTTACTTTTGTATTCTAATTATTGATATGAGATGAATTTCAAGAATTGTCAAATTGATTTTAAAATCTTGTGTTGAACTCGTCAACCAATGAATGGTTTGTTTCGTGCTGAAGGGCGCCTTTATGCTAGATGTTGGAGGGATATTATTGATTGAGTTCATCTTCCTTCCACATAAGTAACCCTTTATTTAGACTTTGATAGACCAGATTTCTTTTAATGCTAAAATTTGAATGATATCATTAATTATTTTTAATTTATCTTCTCTACTTCTTTTAGATATGATATGTTGTTTAATAGCATTTACAAACACATTGTGTCGTTCCAATCTTCATCCTCCTTGTTTAATCTCATAAAATCAAACAAAAGGGTCTGCATGCTTAATTATAGCATTATAGTAAAAGAAAATGTGATTTACAATCTTTCATTATGATCACATGTTAACATTTTGTGTCCAACTAACATTCCTGTGATTAAAATTTTAGATTTTCTTATGAAGGTCTTAGATACAAATGTGAAAGGAAAAAAAAATAGATAGGGAATAGTGTAGACTACATTATTAAGAAGAAGAAAAAAAACAATGATTGGGGTCGTGAATTCACTGTATACATGGACACAATGAACCAAGGATGAAAATAATATAATTATCATTTTTCCCTTCCAACAAAAAACAATAAACTTGATATTAGGGGTAATTTGATCTTTTTTATATGATCCATTAATCATTATGGAATTAACACTTTTTATTTTTAAAATGTACAGTGTAAAAACTATATTATCCCAAAAAAAAAAAAAAGGTTGATCGAAGGCAATTATAATTTTTATCTTTTTATATGCATAGTGTAAAGACTTTATTACTCTTATAAGCAAAATTATTAAAAGGATGATCGGCTATTCGGTCTTTTTATATTTTTGAAGCACAGTGTAAATATTAAATTACCATTAAAAGCAAAATTTATCAAGCTTACATCTAGGGGATTTTTTGTATTTTCAAATTGATTTTTTAGTGATTAACAAGTTGTCTTAGGGGCAATTTAATATTTTAACAATCATTAATATTATTAAAATAAAAAGAAGCTGGCACGTGCACCGCATGAGCTCTTTAGACAGCACAAGCGACATCATCCCACCACCAAATGTTGCCTTTTAGGGAGGTGTTTAAAGCACCTTGCCATCCCTTTTCCATTAGTGACGCGTGTGTACAAGGAAGAGCAATGGTGAGGCTCTAGTGGATTTTTTTTCTTCTCTTCCCTCTTTTCTCTCTCTCTGTTTTTCTTGCCAAAATATAAATGTCTTTCATTGTTTTTTTATATCCAAATTGGTTCATATTTTTTCATTGCTATTTATTATTTTTTATTGAGTTTTTCTTTGATTTCATCATTCATTATTTGGTTTCATTTAATCTTTATATAAAATTTGGTCTTTTATTTATTGATGTTTGTTTTTTATGTCCCATTTCTAATTGATTTTTTTTATATTTTCATCCCTTAACATATTATTTCAAATTATTTTTATATCAAATTTAGTCTTCAATCTTTTTATTACTATTTTTTTTGGATCTTTTTTATTGTATTTTTTTCTCAATTTCATTCCTCAATATTTTGTTAATGTAGAATTTTATTTTGTTATATTCTTTAGGGTTTTTTTCTTTCTTGATGTACCTGATTACTTTAGAGAAAAAAAAAAGAAATACATATATCCCAATAGTTTCTTGATGTTTCTTTAATCCAACTCCTATATAAAGATTTTCTTTCTTTACTTCATGTCAAGAAGTGGTCTATAACAATGTGAACTTATTTTGACATGGTTAGTAAGGGCCAATGTGAACCCATTTGGAATGGAAAAGGTTGGTAATTAATCAGAGAAGAGATTTAAACTATATGTATTTTACAAAATAACATCTTATACTTGATCTCTCTTACTTGAAATGCTTGTATTCAAATGTGGGTTAGTAAAATTCCATTATTATTGAGGTAGTGTTTAGTATTGTAGTAAATGTTTTTTTTAAGTGTTTTTCACTTAAAAATATATCAAAATAATTTTTTTTATATATTTTTTAAATTTTATTTTTGACATTAACACATCAAAACAATTCAAAAACAGTAAAAATATATAATTTTAAGCAAACAAAATTGAATTTTGAGCAAACAATGTTTTGGGTGCAATGCCAAACATCGCCTTAAGTTATAAATTGGCCCAAATGGATAGAAATCATAATGATTGTGAGAATAGAAAACAAAATGTGAAATTAACAAAAATGGTTTGGGAAAATTATTGTAGAAATACTAGATACTCACAAACATGTTAGTGCTTTCTTTTTTTCAAAATTTTTCCACTTCAACCATGAAATAATATTTTTTTTCAATTTAGCCTTTTTGCATTATATTGATAGGAAATTGAACTTGATGATTTGTTTCTATTTGCTTTTTATAAGGTTATTGAAGTTTCAAAATAATATCCCTACACAATATTGATGTTTGATTTCATAAAAAAAAAATATTTGAGAGAGCAGAGAGGGACTCATTGGAAAATAAGAGAGGAGAGAAAAAGTTATTCATTATCTACATTCAATATAATGAAAAATATGTTCTTGGTGCCAATGAAATTTATTTGACAAGAAGAGTTCTATTGAAGTGTATTTTACCCTTTGTCTTGCCAAAAACAAATAGAGCGTGGTTGAGAAAGAAAATCAGGTAACAACTAGCAAAAGTTAGGAGTGTTCACGGTTCGGTTCGGTTCGGTTTAGACAAAAAAAAATAACCGAACCGAATTTTACTATTTTGGAGAAATATTAACCGAACCGGACCGGAAACCGGTTCAAACCGAGCCGGTTCGGTTCGGTTAAATCCGGTTTTTTTGGAAAAAACCGGGAAACCTAATCCCTTCATGAAATCCGGTTTACAAAAACAAACTTTACTGCTTTAGCAAAAGTGAAAATGCCAAGGTTCAGACAAGACAGAGCTCCAATCAACTGCACTTCTGCAATTTTTGTAAGTGAAGCATTACATTCAATAAAACCTACTGATCAAAGTGGTGTTGTTCAAAGCTTCAGATTTCGAAACTTCACTTCTATCTCCAAATTAAAACTATAGCAGTCACTTTGTGTTCATATAAGCTGGAGCTATCAAAGATTCAGATCATGATTCGGACAAATGTTACTAGTGAAGTACAAGTGATGCCTCTTAATTTCTAAGGCTAGCAAGTGCATGGTTCATAGAAGATGGTTAGACCACATTGAAGAAGATTGAAACTAAACCCATATTTGAAGACACCAACAAAATGCAAGGGAGCAGGACTAACGCACACCAAAACATAGCCTAGAAATTTACAGTGATACACTTATCAATGGAGGAGCCTTGTTGTTCTGCTGCAAGCCTGCAAGTGAAGAGAGAAGCCTGAGGTTTTCTTCGGGAGATACAGAAGGGAGAAGAGGAAGGATGCAAATTGAAGGAAGAGAGTTAAGAGACACTGAGACAGATACGGAAGGGAGAAGAGGACGGATGAAAATTGAAGGTGAAGGAAGGGCATCTGTGAAGAGACAAATGCGGAAGGGAGAAGACCATAAATCGTCTTTGGCTCTTTGCTTTTTGGTGTGGGCGGCGGCTTTTCAGTTCAGAATTGAATTAGGGTTAGGCATACTGAGTTACTGTGGTATTTATACTATCGGTTCGGTTCACCGGTTTAAGTGGTCAAACCAGAACCGAACCGAACCGGCCAGATTTTATGGTTTTAAAATTGGTTTAATCGGTTTTCTATCTCGGTTCGGTTTTCTCGGTTAATTTTTCATCGGTTTTCTCGGTTTTTTCGGTTAATCGGTTTTTTTGAACACCCCTAGCAAAAGTAGAAATGAAACCAACAATAGAAGCATAAAGATCCTAAGAAGAAGAGGAAGAAATCAATAAACATTAATTTGGTATAAAACTAATGTGGAATCGTCCCTTAGATTGCTAATTTGAAGTTTTGAAGAAAGTTTGCAACTTGACCCAACAAGAAACATGCTTTGAAGAACCAAAGTTATATGCAATTGATCACCCTACTCTACGTCTATAACAAGAGAATCAGAAGTATAAATCACAACGAAGTTGATCAATCTTTCGAAGAGTTTGCAAGTTCAATCAAGAATTTAGTATGGAAACCCAACAAGAACCATGCTTTGAAGAACCAAAGTTATATGCAATTGATCACCCCACTCTACATCTATAACAAGAGAATAAGAAGTATAAATCACAATAAAGTTGATCAATCTTTCGAATAGTTTGCAAGTTCAATGAAGAATTTAGTATGGAAATTACATAACCACACAAAAGAATAAGGTACACAATACATGTGACCTTAGATAAAAATTCAACAATCCCAAAATAAAGTTAATAATTACTTTCTTTAGTAGAAAGCTAACCCTGATATGACTTAATAGATCAAAACTTGATAAATAGACCTTAACACATTAAAAGCTCAAAATAACTAAAATAATAAAATAAAATCTAACTCAAATAATGCTTAAATGTTGCAGACCCTGCAATAAACTAAAAGATAAATAAATAATAGTCTAACTAATTAAAATAAGCTCAAAGTGGAATTTTGTAATTTGTTGGCAGAATTAAAGCCCCACTTCAAATGAATAGTTCTCTCTCGTATTGATAAATAAGAATATCTATCATATGTCACTGGAAATGTATGGATGTCGACTTTTCAATTTAAGTAGAATCATATCAAAATTCATTATATAGCTCTAGTTATCAAGAACTGAGTATGAGAATTACTCAACCACACAAGACAAAACGGCACGCAATAGGTTGCAATCTTAGATAAAAATTCATCAATCCTAAAATAATATAAACAATTGGTTTATATAGTAAAAAGTTGGGATGTTAATCCTAATTTAACTTAATGGACCCAAACTTGATATAAAGGTCTTAACACATTAAAAGCCCAAAATAAGTAAAATAATAAAACAAAATCTAATTCAAATAACGCTTAAATACTATATACCCTATAATAAACTAATAAATAAATAAATAATAACCCAACTCACTAAAATAAGCTCAAAGTTGAATTTCATAATTTGCTGGCGGAATTGAAGTCCAACTTCAAAAGAATATATCAATGGAAATGTATGGATGTCTATTTTTTAATGCAACTAAAATTGCATCAAAATTTATTTTATAACTCCAGCTATGGCGAAAACAACTAGTAGATTTGAATCTTTTTATTCTAATATTTTTGTAATGTTTGGAAGCTCTTCTACAAGCCCTTCTTGAATATGAATCAAACTAACCAAGGTGTGTTCTTAATTCTTTTATATCCTCTCGAAGTCCACCTTAGCCCATATATCTTGAAGAAGTCCATTGATTGAATCCTTGAACCTCTTTGCTCCAAGTCTCGTGATTAGACCTAATGAAACTTCTAATATATCTCTTGGTGTTTAAGTTAGGATCGCATCACTTTGTCAAGCAGGAAAAGGTAAAGTAGGGTTAAGAAAGAAAAATCAAGTAGTAATACTCGCATATAGCAAAAGTAGAAATGAAACCAACAACATAAGCATGAAGATCCTATGAAAAAAAGGAAGAAATCAATAAGCTCTGAAACAATAACGCAAGATACAAAGAAGAGCAACCCAATGAGCAGTTCGAGTAGCATAAACAAACTGACATTGCACACCACCATTTAGCTATTGTACTTATTTCATGGTAGTAGGTCACATGTATAGGACTAACTAGGGCATTGTTCATGGTGTCGCACGTGTGCGGCGTCGCGGAGAAAAAATTCACCCTCATAATTTTATCTTATGTGGCAAATGTGGAGAGACAAGGAATTCTTGTCTCTTATCAATGAAAAATTAGAATGAGAGTCGCCACCTAGTATTTTGATCACTAGGAACCCTAACTGGTCTCAGAGATCGGGTACGGGGACTGGTTGCGTAAAGGAAAGGTATTAGCACCCCAAATACGTCCTACCTAAGGTAAGCTGCATTGTTTTATTATCTGATAAAATCTAATGTCTTATCATGTTTTTTAGTTATTGGTCCATTTATGGTTTAAGAAAAGTCCCCCTCGGTAAGGAGATCCTTATCTTATCGGGTAATTCTGACGTCAACAAAAGAATTTAATATCCGGAATACGTCTTACGTATAAGGTCATAACCTCATATTTAAAAAAAATAATAATTTTTTGGAATTTTTAAAATATTGGCCTAGTTCTCGTGAATTTAATAAACTGGTTATTAAAGCCAAAATGCATGCTAATACATATTTTTGAAATTTTCTTTGTTATATGAAAATACAATATGATTTTTTTTATTATTATTTTTTAGAGACTTGGTCGTATGCATGAAAATAATTTTTTTTAATGTTTTGACGAAAACTGGCTATTTTAATACCGGATGTGTATTTTTACAGTATAAAAATACAAACCAATATTGATCCAAATGAAGTAAAAAATTTGCAGAAAATCACATGTTTTTTTGAAATAATTTGTGAAGAAATATTTTTTTTCAGGCTAGACCCAGCAGGCCTAACCGGGTCACTAACCCAAGCCAGTGACCCAGCTGGGCAGATAAGAGGCACGCGTGAGCTTCCTCACGAGTGCATGCAACAATTATTGTTTGAAGTGAATTATAATTCACTTGAACAGTAAAACATAACAATGAAAGAACAAATGCATGCAATGACAGAAAAAAATGCAACGTGAAGAGAAATGTGTAAAGCTTACCTGGTAACTAAGATAGACGAAGATGATGGCGATGAAACTGCTGCGCAGGATCGGTGGTGACTGGTTTTGGGGACGATGAAGACGATCAACGCTGGGTCTTTTTTTCTTCTGGTTTTTCTCTGCTTTTTTAAAATGATGAAGCCCCTGTGTTCTCCTCCTCTCCGTCTTTTCCTTCCCTTTTCTTTTTGCTTTTCTCTCCTGTACTCCCCTCTCTCTTTTTCTCTTCTATCCTCTTTCCTTCCCTCTCTATCTCGTCTTTATTTTTCCTGTGTTACCCCCCCTGTTCTGCGCTCCTCTCTTCCTTTCCCATGGCTCCTCTCTGCTTTTTTTTTTTTTGTGTTTTCCTTTCCCTTCTGCCTCCTGTCTCTATCGTCTCCCCCTCTATTTTTTTTCTTTCATCTATCTCTCCCCTCTTCTATCTGTCTCTCCTCCCGTGTTTCCTCATTGTCACCTATCCTCTCTCGTTTCTTTTCTCCACCCCCCTCTTTAGTGCAGTACATCCTCTGGCTTTTATAGCCAGAGGATGCAGGCGTTTTCCCTTTGTTGTTGCAGGGACGGAGTAACGGTCGGCATGCATTATGGTAGCCATGAAACATGCCCCCTTGATTGAAGCAAATCGCTCCTTCGCCGCTACAAATGTTTCTCGGCTAGCTCACGTAACGTCTTTTAAAGAAGACAGTGGATAGTGTTGAATAAAACGACACCGTTTGCAAGTTTAAATGATATTTCCGATTTGGTCCTTGGATGTTTATGCAATTTTGTAATTAAGCCCCTAGAACAATTATAATTAAATCCCTTGCTTTTAACGCCTTTTCTGATTTGGTCCTTAGTTTTGGATTGATTCAATTAAGTCCCTAATTGGCCATCAAATTTCAATAATTATGTAATTAAACCCCTGATTTGACCAAATTAACTCTTCAAAATTATAATTGGACCCCAGAACTTTAATTTCATCCAATAAAAACCAAAATTGACTTAAAAATCGATTTTTCTTGCAATCAAACACTCCATAAATTCAATTAAATCTTAGATAAGATTTAATTGAGTCCATAAACATCTGATTTTGAACTTTTCTTCTTTAAATTGAATTTTTCTTATCAACAGGACTCTCACCAGTCAAAAATATACTGTCAAATTTCAACCTTTTGTATTTTTGAACCTCCTCAACAATTTTGGTCTTTTTTCAGCATTCCAGTATCCTTTTCTCGCTCCTATTATTTTTTGGATTTCTTCCAAATATTATATATATATATATATTTTTTTTTTTTTTTGTATTTTCTTTTTTTTTAAGAACCCAAAAATGGGTAACAACACATGGTATAAAAGATATTTTTTAGGCTCGTAAAGGTTCATTTACAGGTCAGGGTCATGAAGGCCTATATGAGATCTTAACAAAGTCATGACATGCAAAATTATCTCTTAACCTAGCTATGTTAGGTTCTTTAACCATTGTTATACCTCACCATAAACATTTCATGCCCGTTTATCCATATCTTGCTATAAATTATGGTAGACCTGTTCATGGTTCGGTTCGGTTTGAACCACAAAAACCAACCGAACTGAGTAACTCAAATTTTTTTAAAATTCAAATCGAACCGAACCGAATTCCGGTTCAAACCGAACCGATTCGATTTGGTTAAATTCGGTTTTTTGGTTTTAAAACTGGGAAACCTAATCACCTAAATTCCTAAAATCCATAATGTCAAACATGAAAACTATACAATAGATTTCCTTCACGAAAAGATATTTTGCATCACAGATCCCTAATAGCTCCATTTCAATTCTCAATATATAATAATAAACAAAAAACCAAACTTAAGGAAATCCCAGCGTAATTTTATACGATTTCTCAGCAACATGAACATAATTAATAAAAAAGTCAATCCTCCAATAAAATTCTAGTTGCAGAAGAAAGTTCAACGAAATCAATCAGTCAAAAATCGAACCGATTCGGTTTGGTTAAATTCGGTTTTTTGGTTTTAAAACTGGGAAACCTAATCACCTGAATTTCTAAAATCCAGAAAGTCAAACATGAAAACTATACAATAGATTTCCTTCACGAAATGATATTTTGCATCACAGATCCCTAATAGCTCCATTTCAATTCTCAATATATAATAATAAACAAAAAACCAAACTTAAGGAAATCCCAGCGTAATTTTATACGATTTCTCAGCAACATGAACATAATTAATAAAAAAGTCAATCCTCCAATGAAATTCTAGTTGCAGAAGAAAGTTTAACGAAATCAATCAGTCAAAATCAGACAGATCTAACAAATCGATCAAAATGGAAAGGAGAAGGACGATGAATGGACTTTGTACTGAGAATTGAGCTCTTCTTTGAGCTCTAGGATTTCACCCTTCTTGGTCGTCAAGAAATACTTTGAATCGTGACCGCTCATGCCTGCCTACTTGTTTGGCTCTCTGAATTTGCAAATGGTGAAAGACAGACGTGCGAGCGAGAGATAGAACAGAGACCAAAACATGAAGTGAAGAGAGAAGCCAAGGAGATGGAGGTGTAGGTTTTTGTTCGGCTATAGAAGAGATAGATGCAGGGGGCAGAGACGCATAGTGGATGAAAATTAAAAGGGAAATGAAGAAGGGAAAACTAGTCTCTCGTCTGGGCGGCGGCGAATGTAATGTTATTAGGGTTAGATTAACTGTAGACTGTAGTATTTATAGGACTTTTATTTTATGGTTGGTGACTTGGTTCATTTCGGTTCACTGGTTTCTGTTGTAAAACCAAAACCGAATCGAACCGGCAAGATTTTATGGTTTTAAAAATCAGTTTAAGCTATTTTCCATCTCGGTTTGGTTTTCTTGGTTAATTTTTCATCGGTTTTTTCGGTTAATCGGTTTTTTCGAACACCCCTAAATTATGGTACACTATCGTCATTGTGTTTTTGGACCAATTTAGGGGTGTTTTGGGTTAAGAAATTAGTTTATTCACTTTCTAACAATGTTTTTAGATGTTTTCGGATGAAAATAGATTGAAAAATAGATTTTGGGATCCTGAAACTTGGACCATGATTTTTCTCACTGTAGGTGATTGGAAAGTATTGCAGACAATGACAGGTAGTCTGCCACAATGAACGACCTATCATCCAGTAAAGAAAAAGGAGTGGATGATGCATCAGCCGGATGACAAGTCGTTTGCACATGGGTTTGATCTATTTTATTTTTTATTTTTTTATTTGATTTTTTTATTAATACTTGTTTTTATATTTTTCATTAATATTTTTATTTACATTTAAATTAGTATCCTCTCTCTCTAATTTTTAAAATTTTTTAGTTCATATTTTTTAAATAAAAATTAATTATTTTAATTATTTTGTACCTTTATAATGTTTCAAAAAGATTATTGTAATTTATCTTTAAATTTGTTTCTTTTATATTTGATATAAATGAATTGTGTTTGCATGATGTGTTTATAAAAATAAAAATCACATATTCTTGGTAAGATAAAATAACCTCTAAGATAAAAAAAAAAAAAAACATATAAATTAAAAGGAAAAGTCGGAGTTAAATATTTGTATACTTATATGTCTTTTGCTTTTATGGAAAAGATTAGCTTTTTATTTTTTTTAATTAGCTTTAACAAATCTTTATCAGTTTATTTATTCATATAATTTTAAATTTATTTCATTAAGCTTAAACAACAACTTTACGTTTCTTAATTTAAAAAAATCATAATATAATAAAATGTATATGCAATATTGGAATATTTTTTTACCATGTTAAAAAACTAACTTGAGATCTTAACCACAGCTTAGCATTGATAACGGTTTTTGGTATTTATTGATATATATGATTCTCAATTTATTTCATTAAATATACACATTATTTTTTTCATTTATAATTAAATTTTTTTCATGATGTCAAAAAATATATGGAGGACACTTATACATTTATTTGTTTGCATTATAAAAAGTCTTGATTTGACTCGAGGCAAAGCACAAGTCCATTGACCAGTAATTTTCTAAAATGGAAACTTCATCTTTGTATCAAAGAAACTTTCCTACATGTAATAAATATGAGAAATCAAAACAATATAAAAGAATGAAAATGAGAGATCTACGACAAAACCATTTTTTTTTATTTTTTGGGGGGATAGAACATACACTTAAATATGGAATTTAATATGGTAATGAAGTGATTCTAACTCAAATTTATGAAATCCAACCAATTGACAACACTAATAAGACGAATTGCAAGTGAGGGGAAGAAACCATCATCCCCATACCTAATAAATGTGTGTATATAAACTAAAAATGAGCTAACAATTATATAGATAAAATGAAGGTAGAGTCAAGTATCAAATTTAATATTACAAATATTTTCTATCTATCACAAGGTTTGAAAAGTCCGAGAAGGAAAAGGCAAGAAAAAAAAAAACGAAGACTTTTTTCGAAGGGATCCGTCACATGAATCTTATATAAGAATAAGATTCCAAGGTGCAAATGTAAAAAAGTTAACAAACAGAACAAAGTAAACAATCTTAAATAAATTAAGAGAGTTTTTACA
>Ga0325414_1006984_pt1 | contig 11998 bp, 10 predicted proteins | sample PopdelMetagenome_8_FD_206183 | JGI IMG/M metagenome (GOLD analysis project Ga0325414, IMG submission 206183) | Populus deltoides microbial communities from Bellville, Georgia, United States - Leaf-PdKOR-R3 | ecosystem: Host-associated > Plants > Phyllosphere > Phylloplane/Leaf | place: USA... | reverse complement strand
CATATTTGTTAGATATGTGAGATAAGGAGTCTATTTTCATAAAAAAAAAACATGTGTAGATAATTAAGAGTTAAAAGAGAAAAACAATTTTCTTCATCATATTACATTTATGATTTTCATTCTCTCAGAGGGCTTGCTATGGATTAAGGTATGCTTTTTTTAAATAATTGTTTTCAAAATGAAAATCATGAAGTTGAACATTATGAATTATTTTTGTTTAAAAATTAAAATAATTATTTGCATGTAGTATCAAAGTATTAAAATTAAAAACTTATATTTTTTTTCATTCAAAGATTACTATTTATCTAAATTTTATGAATCTTAGGTTTTAATTGAAGAATTTCATTTTATTTTTCTTGCCTATTATAATAGTTGTCGCACCCCCGCGAGCGGAGCGCGGCGTCGCGGCGATCCTCGATTGATTTCCAGGGCCTTTTTGTTTTGTTTGAAGGGAGTCGCCACCTAGTATTATGGTCACTAGGAAACCTAACTGGTCTTTCAGAGATTCTAAGGCAAGGGACTGGTTGCGTAAAGGGAAGGTGTTAGCACCCCTAGTACGTCCTACCTAAAGTAAGCTGCTTGGTGTTTGGTTTGTCTTATAATTGCTATGGTGTTGGTGTTTTCTAATCCCATCAGTTTTTCTCGGTTTGATTCTAACTAAATTTATTAAGATAGAAATCCAAGGAGATTCCATGTGCTTTACAAGCTCATTTTTCCCTTGGTATTTCAAGAGTTTGCGACTCGTAAATCGCAAGGAGGAGGGACAAATATTTAGAAATCTAGGGTTCTTTAAAAAACCTATTTTTTTGTTTTAGTGTTTTATACTCTCACGGCTCGTAAACCATGGAGTAAAAAATTGAAATGTCCTCGATTATAATCAAGACTTCTTTTAAGGATGTGTGCGGATTTATTACTCCCAATAATATTTTGGATATTCGTCCTTTAAGGGTTTCTTTATCCAAACATTAGCGGTGAATAATAGATGAATTTCCCCCAAAATAAGATTTTTATATTTTTTGGAATATTGGTCAATACCCTTTGGAGTTTTACAAACATGTTGTAAAATCCAGATATGCAAGAAAATAATTTTTTGGTGTTTAAGAAATCCATGCGAAAACACATTTTTAAAACTTCCAATATTTTTTGTACATAAAAGAGCGTTCAAAACATGTTAGGGTATTGGCCGTATGCAACACACAAAAAAACATTTTTTGTATTCGGTCCAAATCACAAGCATCGCAATTTAACGCAAACATTACGATAAAAAATAGCAAGCCATCATATATATTGTAAGATTTACAAAAAAAACTTAAAACAACTCATAAAACCCATTCAAAAGCCAACTAACTTAAAATGCTATAACTGGAAAATCAATACTTCTGTATGCGCAAAGGGGGCCAAGGTTCTGACACCAAATTTTGAGCTAAAAAAAACTGATGCAGTGCAGCCATACTAATTTCATGTGAAAGGAGAAGAACCTGGGCAGCATGCTCTATTCCCCGTATGTTAAAGACTAAGACTAAAGAAATAAATGGCAGCTACCTTGTTTTAAAGAAAACAGAAACAAGTTCTTGAAAAGAACGAACAACAAACCCCAAATATACATACGACAAAGAAGAAAAAAACTGAGGCTCATACCTGCTGATATGGCCTGTTTTAAATGTAGAAGATGACGTGCAAGCCGATGGACAGAGCTTCTGCCTTCTCGCCTCAAGCATCCACTAGGCAGCAGCCTTCTGATTCTTTCTCTTCATTCTTCCAGGACCGCCACCTCCAAGTGGACTTATGAGAGAAAAATCAATGTGTTTCTGGGAGTCAAACCTGTTCATCCTGCGGAGAAAGGCTTCACCTTCGAAAATTCAGCGTTGGTTCTTCTCATCCAGGGTGAGAAACATTCTTGCAGCCTTACGGATGCGGCTCAGGGACGCCGTGTCCTCAAGAGAGCAGAGTGAGCGGAGACCAGCAGGGCAAAAGGTCTATGTTGATGAGAGGGAGAGGGGACAGTGTCCGGCCAGAGAGAGAGATCTCTGTTTTCTTTTTTAAAATCAGGGGGGTGGCTGCTTTGTTTTTTTAAAAAGATGAGAAGGGGGGAGGGCTACGACATCTTTGCTAGGGAGGATAGGTTTAGGTTTTTCTTTGTGTTTTCTCTCTTTTCTGAAAAATTACCCCATTCTCAATATTTTTCCCCCCCTCATTATTATGGCTGGAGGTTTATTTATATAGAAAATCTCTACACGTGCTATTCAAGGAAATATTACAATAATTATTGCAGAGATTGTTTTCTATAACCATCACCAACAAATCCTATATATATGGTATTTTATATTGCAGTGATTATTTTCCATAACCAGCACGAATCAAATCATATATCTATGGTAAGATTATTTTCCATAACCAAGCACGAATCAAATCATATATATATATATATATATATATATATATATATATATATATATATATATATATATATGGTATTTTATATTGCAGTAATTATATATGATTCATTAATTATCTCCTTGATATATTGCTTCCTTGATATTAGCCTTGATGCTTTATGTTATCGCCACATGTAAACCCTTATTATTATTTTTTATTTATTATTTTATTTGAAAATTTATCAAAATATGGGTCAAAAATTGGGTAGCAACAATAGTAAAAAAAGAAAATCTCATGGCTTAAGATTACTAATTACATGTTGTCGTATGCATAAACAAACTGATACGTGAAGAGTGGATTAAGGTATTAATCTACAATAGAGACGTTCAAGACTATAGTGAATCAAGAGTTTGCGAAGTTAGATCGTTTTAATGGAACAAATTTTATATGTTGGAAAGACAAGATGATGTTCTTGTTGATTGCTTTAAAGATCTTCTACATCTTTGATATGATTCTGCCAAAAATTCCTACATCTACATCTGAAAACAATGATAAGTTAAAGGTAAAGTGTAAGAAACAAGATGAAGATGAATTGTTGTGCAGAGGTCACATCTTCAATAATCTATCAGATCATCTATATAATCTTTTCATATCCATAAAGTCTTTAAAGGAAATCTGGAAGTTATTGGAATATAAATACTACAAAGAAAAACAAAGTGTCGACAAATTCCTTATTATGAAATATTTTGAATTTTTAATGATTGATAATGTTTATGTTATGGATCAAGTCCATAAGTTACAAGTCCTAATTCTAAACTTAAAGACTTGAAAGTGGAAGTTCTTGAAGCATTACAAGTAGGAGGAATAATTGTGAAACTTCCTCCTAGTTGGAAAGAGTACAGAAAGAAGTTATAACATACCATAAAAGAATTTTCTCTCAAATAGATTCAAAAACACTTGTGGATTGAAGAGGAAACAAGAATTCATGTAAAGAAATTCACCATTAAATCTAGAAAAAAAGTAAATTATGTTGAAGAAAATCGAAATGTTCAAAAGAAAAGGAAATTTTCTAAAGCAGCCAAAAACTTCAAAAGTCCAGGCAACCCAAACAGTTCAAAGAAATGAAACACCTGTTACAATTTTCTAAATTATGTTTAAGACTTTGTTGTATCTTGAAGGTATATTATTTTAATTATGCAACAAATATAGTGAGAGTAATTAATACCTTAAAGATAATGATTTTCATGACTCAAAACATGTTTGATATACCTCGTGTCATTATATGGAAACGAACACTAGACATATAATTGAGTAAAGATGAAACCAAAGAGTATATGAGAATTGTTTCTTTGTATAAAGACAAGTAAATAAGAGATGAGCTTGCCATGAGTAAAGTAATGGGTTAAGCATTTAATTTTTAACCCGCATGCTTGTGTTTGGCTTGAAGGGCCAAGTCCTTTTGGTAAATTATAAATTTTATATCCAAGTGTTTCATATAATTGGCAAGGCTTCATTACATGACAGAAAGCCGACACATGTATGATTTAGAGGATGCATTCTTTCTTTCTTTTTATAAATAATTGAAATATTTCTTTCAATGTTGCAAGTAAATAGTTTAGATCAAACTAGTTTATTACCATCACCATGCTATGAGATGTGTATACTTAAAAATTAATTGAAGCAATAAATTATTGTGTTTGTAATTTGAATAGAAACTAATCTCAAACATGAAGTGTGCCAATATTTATAAAAGATATGTAACTATTATACATTTTTTTTAACACTCAAATAAATATTTTTGTAAGGCACTAACACATTAATTAATTGCAATATATATATATATATATATATATATATATATATATATATATATATATATATATATATATATATATATAGAAAATGCCTTTTTATGTATGCATGAAAACATAAAAAAATCAATCTCATTTACATTTTTTCCGATTACTATCACCTAAGATGATAGATAAAAAAAAAACCATAGAAAATACAACTCGCATGAATCAAAGATAAATAATGATAAATTGATATTAAGTTTAACTCAAGTCTAAAAAAAATTTAAAGATCATGGGAGCACAATCTAGGCATGACTCTTGATTTTTATCCTTATGGTTATTGGTTTTTCATTTGCAACAATCATTGTTGTTAGAAAAATTCTCAATGAATAATAAACCATTCAGTAAAATAAAAATAAAAAACTCAAAAGTTTAAAATATCTTACACTAAAGTAATGGATCCATTTGCATTAATGAACATTCTAATAAGTAAGGTTTCAATTCTGTGGTGATTAGTTAAGCTACTACAATTCTAGTGAAGAATTTGTTTTTTTTTTTTAAAGATAATGTATAGCATGTCCAAAACATTTTCTCCAAAACAATCTTTAATAGGCAAGGGAATTAGATATATGGAGTAGCTCAAATGGTCGAGTTCTATTGAGACTAAATTATAGTAAAGGAAATGGATGAATATGATATGTTCCTTCATAAAGTCCACTAGAATATGAGGGTTTTTGGATATATTTATAAGAAAGACCTTTCATTTTGTTGCTTGAATTCCAAATTCAAGAAGACCGGTAAAGAAGTGTTTGGTCCAATTATAAGGCCATACCATGAACAAAAAGCAAGAAATACTTTTAACAATAAAAACAACATTTTAAAAAAAATTAATGATGGCCAACAAATCCCCCATTTAAGGGAAAAAGCATAGGAAAAAATTATAAAGAAAAAATGGAAAGTCTAGAAGAGAAGACATACAAGGAGTCGTATGAAAAAACAATAGAGCAAAATTAGCATGATTTTTTTCTTCCTTTGCATTTTACCATTAACTTTAACCGCATAAGGAAAAAAGGATGCATACCTTGAACCAAATTAAGAAGGATACACAAATGTAGCTGTAATCTTGTGATAACAATTGAAAACAAAATAAAATGTAAAAAAGGAATGCAAAAATTAATAAAAGTTAAGAAGGATAATTAAAAAGAGGGGAAAATGAATTTGATTCTTAAGAGTTCGGTTTAAACTCTAAACATATTGAAGGCAAACTTAAACAATATCATGCACTTTCACCAAGTACCACTCCTTACCAATAAGCGCTCCAATACCAATTTTTACTAAGGTTAATAGAAAATCTAAATTTGGATTGGAAATACATATCTATAAAAGAACCCAACAACTAGAAAGCTCAAAGGCTCTTTAGAAAGCATTAGTATTTAGTATAACTTCACTATTGTTGTTAAATTAATATAATATAAATCATATCTTGAACTTTCATTTAACTATTTAAGTTTCTGAGTTGAGATGGTTTTTTAATGTTGTATCAAAACATTATTGATCAAGCGGTCATGAGTTTAAATCTTACCACCATTATTTTATTTGATAAAATTAAGCATAAAGTAATGATGAGTTTATGCAAGTTTAAAGCTTAAAAAACTTGAAGGGGTGAGTTAGAAAATAATATAAATTATATATTATGACTTTACTTAATAGTTTAAGCTTTTAGGTTCATATAGTTATTTAACATGGTATTAGAGTTTTGTTGACTATAAATGATCATGACTTTAAATCTCATCATTCCATTTCTATTTAATAAAATTAAGCACAAGATTGCGGTTGGTCTGTGCATATTTCAAGCCTAGAAGGCTTTACTTGATGTAGGTATATTAGAGTATAATATAAATCATATTTTGGACCTTCACATAACAACTAAGATTTTTCGATTTTAATTGTTCTTTGATAATCACAACATTATTCACCTATACATAATTCAAATTTTCTTATAATGCATTTAAAAATTCAATTGTTTAACAAATTACAAGACTTATAATATAACATACGTGTTATCCTAACAATATATCAAGTTTTCCTAACGTGGTCTTGAGGATTAAACCAAACAAGCAATGGTATCATGTTTAGCCACATCTAGCTAATAAAAAAACCATAAGATTATCAAAGATGACAAAGTTTTTTAGCTTTTAAATAGCTTCAAAGCCCCTTTTTCTTATCTTTGATTGTCAAAACCATAACAATCCATGAGAAGTCAATTGCTTATATATTTTTAACCTAATCCCTTTATTTGCTCCTATCACAACTATATAAATAAGACAAATTAAGAATGTGTGCTTAATTAAGGGATTTAAAAATATGATAAAAATTCAAAGCAATGCCTGACAATGAAAAGGTAAAGCCACCGAATCATGAAAATTCATATCAAATTGTGAAAGAAAATAAAAAAAATCTGCAATGATTGCTACAAAAACCTCTATTTTATATAGGTTAAAAAAATATCTAAAAAATTGGTTCTAAAAGGTATTGAAAGGTGAAGAAATATTAGGTTACCTTTGAATTTTCCATGACCACACCATTTCCATCTTTTATTGTTAAAGATTCTTCCATATCCATAATAACACAAAAGGCCTATTTTTAGTTCTTATTTTATTGTATGATAATGGGGATTTGATTATTAGAAAGTGGGCTAAAGTTGTTGTAATGATGTTCTGTAGTGATTGGCAACTATTTTGGTGGGAAGACTTAGAGGTATTATAGTAACAAAGAGAAGGTTGTGAATGAATTATTAAACTAATGATAAGACACTTACTGGGAAATTAATGGTACTTTAACACCATGAAGTTTGATGGTTCTCGTACCATGTATGAGCATGACATTAGTATGATAAATATTACAACAAGACTTAAGTCCACGGGAAAAGATGTGGATGAGAATTTATTTTCACAGTTTATCATCAACTCATTACCTCCTAAATATGGTCCTTTATAAATGATCTATAATACTACAGAGGGCAGATAAAATATGCATAAACTATATAATATACTTATTCATGAAAAAAAAATAAGAATTACTAATCAAAGAATTCATTTTGTAAGTAATGAATGGACTAGAAAAAAAGTTGAAAAGAAGCATAAAAAGGTAAGAATGGACCATTTAAAATAAATGAATCTTTTTCCAAGTTCAAGGAAAAATAGAAGAGTGATAAGAGTCATTTCTATAAAAAACCTGAACATTTTCAGAAAGCTTGCCTAAAATATAAAGCATGGTTCAGAAAAGAAAAGAAAAAGGTAAGCACAATGTTATTGTATGTCAAGAATTAAATTTAGATGAAGTTCCTTATAATACTTGATAGATTGATTTAGATTGCAACTTCTTTAAACTATACACAGTGATATACATTGATCCTTTAATGTTACTTTTTTAGTAATGAAAAATATTTTATCACCTTTATTGATGACTACTCACATTATAGGTTTGCCTATTCATTGTATGAGAAATCTCAAGTAATAACCCTAGAGGTGTTTATTAATGAGGTTGAAAGAAAAATATATATATAAAGGTATAAGTTGTTAGGTTAGATAGAAGTTATGAATATTATGAAATATATAATAAAACTAGACAACACTAAGTCCACTTGCTAAATTCCTTAAGAAATATGACATTTATGTTAAACACACAATGTTAGGTACATCATAACAAAATGATGTAACAAATAGGCAAAATAATGCTTTATTAGATATGATTAAGAGAATGTTAAGTTATTCATTTTACCAACATTATTTTGGATGTATGTATTAAAAAGTGTCATGTATGTTTTAAACAGGTCCATAGTAAAGAGTTCCAAAACACTTTATAAATTGTGGACTAGTCAAAAACCTTGTTTAAGATACTTGTATATGCAGAGTTCCCTAACAGAAATAAAAATTTATAATTTACATAAAAAAATGGATTCAAAAACAATAAATAATTTTTTTTTATTGGTAATCAAGAAAGATCTAATATATATATATATATTATCCATTCATAATACAATAATTAGTGAAACTAGTATTACTAGGAGTTAGTGAGAGTGAAGCACCATGTAATTACATCTTCTAAAGTCGCCGTTTCTTTAATTGTATAAAATTTAACAATTACGAAGAAAAACAAATGAATGATTACCCTTAAAATAAAAATATTATTGCTAAGCTAAAAAAAATAGCATTAAGAAGGTCTCAAAAACAAAATAAAATTTTTATTAAGAATAATGTGGTATATCTATAAGAGTCAAAATTTGACTTAAAAATTAATAATGATTCTGTTTTATTTTCACAAGCCACTAATATTGGTAATTTTGATAAATGAGTTGATGACATAAAAGATGAACTGAAGTATATAGAAAAAAATAACATTTAGAACCTTATTGAAATACCTTAAGGTTAACAAATAGTTAGATGCAAATGGGTCCTCAAGACCAAATGAGACTCAAATGGTAATATTGAACAATACAAGGCTAAAATTATTGCTAAAAGTTTTACTCAGAAAGATGACATTAACTACAAAAAGATCTTTTCACCAGTATCTAGAAAAGACACTTAGAATTATCATAGCTTTGGTAGCTTATTATGGCTTAGATTTACATCAAATGAATGTCAAAACTACCCCTCTAATTGAGAATTTAGAAAAATAAGTCTGTATGGATCAATTAGAAGGGTTTTTAGTTGAAGGAAAGGAGCATATGGTACGTAAACTTAAGAAATCAATATACAAAGTTAACCAAGCATCTAAACAATGGTATTTAAAGTTTAATGATATTATTATTTCCTTTGAATTTAAGGAAAACATTGTTGACTGGTGTATAAATTCAAAGGTCAGTGGGAGCAAGTTTATATTCTTGATTCTTTATGTTGATGGAATTTTATTTGTATCTAATGATCTTGATTTACTATACAAGAATTAGAAAATCCTCTCTAATAAATTTGAGATGAATTACATAAGATAGATAACTTATGTGATTGTGATAGAAATATTCAGAAATAGATCACAATGATTGTTAGGGTTTTTTTTAACAAAACACATATTTATAATGTTTTATCGAGATTTAGAATGGATAAATGCTTAACAAATATGGTTCCAATTCATAAATGAGATAAATTTAGTTTCTTACAATGCCCATAGAATGAATTAAAACACAAATAAATGGAAAGAATTCCTTATGCATCAATTATTAGGGGCTTGATGAATACTCAAACATGTATCAAGCCAGATATTAATTTTGCTATTGAAATGCTAGGGGGGTGCCAAAGTTATCCAGGGTTGGATCATTAGAAGGCTAAAAAGAAAGTATTGAGATAATTGAAAAGAATAAAAGTTTATATGCTCATTTATAAAAAAACTAAATCATATTGAGATGGTTAAATATTTAGATTTAAATTTTGTTAATGTGTGGAGACAAGAATAGAAAAACCACGTTTGGGTATTTGTTCCTTTTAGTTAGAGAAGAAAACTCATGGAAGAGTGTGAAGGGTCTATTGTTGTTGTATCCACCATGAAAGTTGAATTTGTGGCATGTTTTGAGGCCGCAACTCAAGAAAATTGGTTGTGGAACTTCTTTTCAAGATTTAAAATAGTCGACGGTATCACTAAGCCATTAAAATTTATCATGATAATTCCCCAACTATCTTTTCTCTAAAAACAATAAGTATTTAGAGGGTGTAAACATATGGAATTGAATACATTATTGTTAAAGAAGAAGTTCATAAACAAAGAGTACCAATTGAAAACATAGCACCAATCTTATGATTGTCGATTCATTAACAAGATAATTGCCGCCTAAAAGCTATCATGTTGAAAGAATGAGTATTATTGATATTATGTTATGATTGTTTATGATGCTTATATATATATACTTAACACCCGAAGGTGATCTTATGTATATGTTTATGATATTTTTTGTTTTCTAATTGGATTATATGCTTGAATTAGTATGATGATAATATGAATTATCTTTGACAATGACATTATTGTTGGATCAAGTACATGCTTCTCATTTTAATGTCATATTAAGTAAAAACTAATACTATATAGTACATAGAAAAGACTATTTTGAACCAACAATGCACAACCATCATGACTCTTATTAGTTCTTTGACTTAATTATAATATATAATGTGATCAATATATATAAAATTTTAGTGTTACTCTATGCGGATTATATTAATATATTTATTAAACCAAGAAGAAAAATAATAACATGTAAGTCATGTGAGAGAATGTAAAATGTGGTCTATATAAATGAGATAATGGGCTCTTAAATAGTTTAATAAATATTAATACTAAAATCCTATTAGTTAATTTTGATAAGTGGTTTTCTGTTATAACCATATTAAATTAATGGATGTATGAGATTAAAATTTTATTCAGAAAATTGATCATTTTTCTATCCTATAATTGTATGTTTTCTTCCATAGAAGAACATATATGAAAATAATAGAGGGTTAGAAAACTAATATAATTTATTTTTTAATCAAATATTTATTCTCTCAAAAGACTTGCTATGGTTCAAGGTACATTTTCTTTTTATAACTATTTGAATGTGAAAATCATAAAGGTATAAGATTTATATTTGATTGTTTTTGTTTAAGAATTAAAGAAATACTTTCATTGAAAATATTCACAATTCAAGAAAAGGATTGACCTTGTTTGTTTTTGCGTTTCAAAAGTGCTTTTGAAAAAATTTAAATTTTTTTTTACTTCAAATTAATAATTTTTTGGTATTTTTATATCATTTTGATACGCTGATGTCTAAAATAATCTTTTAAAAATAAAAAATATTATTTTGATATATTTTTGAGTGAAAAACACTTTAAAAAATAATCGCAATCACACTCTCAAACACGTTTGTCTTTCCCTTGATGTCAAAAAGTAATATTATGAATAACACGAACAAGGAGAATTCAACTGTTTAACGAAAAAAAAAAGAATAAATGGGTTGTGTTGAACAAAACAGCTAAAGGTCACAATCAACGATGGAGGAGTTAACGAGGCTATGGTGGGCTATAGCCTAGCTTAAGTAAAAAAAGATAGACTACAAAAAATTAAATAAATAAAAAATTTAATGACCCATCATCTTGATTTTTAATAATTGGTTATGAGATAAATCACATAAACTTTCTAATAACCCAAAACTCAATAAAAAAACTTTCTGTATACTTTACTAAAAACCACATAAATCCTAAACACAAATAACTAATTGGTCGTGAGACAATTAAATTTGCATGCCTTTGTAAGTTGGATCTAGTTTTAGCTACAGCAGAATGTGAGACTGGTTGATGGGCTAATTAAATCGATAATTTACATCGAAGTGAAACTATTCGGTGGAGCTCTCATTTTGATTCTATTTGCAGCTTAATAGATATGTATGATGCAATTTATGCTTGAAAGTATAGCTCAAAAAGGATCTTCTAACTCTATATGTGGAGAAACTAGTGGTTGTTTGATCGTGATGAAATTTTTTGAATTTATACTCATCTTATTTTTTATGCGTAAAATAATAGGGATTATTTATTTACTTTGTCGAGTTTTGCAGCAGAAATCTCTTGACATCTTAAATGCAATTGATCTTATATCAACTACTAAAGCATTGCTTTGAACTTTGAGAGATATCGAATTTGATCTTCTCCTTGCACATATGCAATCGTTTGCACATAATATGAGATTGACATACCAAATATGAATACTTCGTATAAAAAGGCTATAGATCGTTCATGTCAGCAACAAGAATCAGTGACAGTTTATCAACATTATCATTATGATATATTTAACTCAATAATAGATTTTCA
>Ga0325414_1006983_pt1 | contig 11998 bp, 6 predicted proteins | sample PopdelMetagenome_8_FD_206183 | JGI IMG/M metagenome (GOLD analysis project Ga0325414, IMG submission 206183) | Populus deltoides microbial communities from Bellville, Georgia, United States - Leaf-PdKOR-R3 | ecosystem: Host-associated > Plants > Phyllosphere > Phylloplane/Leaf | place: USA... | reverse complement strand
CGATGAGATAAGGATTACACTTCGCGTCTGAATCCTAATGGAAACCGTCTCCTTCTGCCGTGCTTATCAGGAGGAGAGACGTGAGGCTGAGGGAGAGGAAAATTGGTCCCTATAAATACCCATTATTATTCTTCTTCTTCTTCTTCTTGTTCTTCTACTTATTCTTCTTCTTCTTCTTCTTCTTCTTCACTATATGTAAAAAACATCAATATATATTTCTTTTTTTTTTTTCTCTCCTCATCTCCTTCTCTTTTCCTCCATGCTTGGATATGTCTTCTTCTTCTTTCTTCTTTTATCCTCTTAGTTTTTTTTTTAATTAATATGCTTAACGAAATTTTTTCTCTGTCCTTAGCTTCACTTGCAACTACATTAAGGTAAGATTTTTCTTTTTTCTTCTTTTTTCATGATTTTTTTCACTATATTTGTTTTTTATTTTATTTTTAATTTTTTTTGTTCTTAATAATTGTATAAATGTTGTTGTGAGATTTTTTTTTTCATATGAGATCAATTTTTAGTTGATTTATTTATAGGATTTTTAAATTTTTAGCAATTGCAACTTTATTTTTTTCATATGAATTTTTTTAGTTGAATTTATTTTTTCGTTTTATTTATTTGTTGCAAATTTTTTTGAGTTGATTTTCTTATTCTTTTTTCCAAGCATTTTGAGTATATATTATACAGTGTTAATTTATGCTAATTTAATTATTTTATAAAATGAATTTTTTTAAAATGTTTTTAAATTATTACCGACAGAATTACCGACAGAAATTCCATCGGTAAATCCGTCGGTAATAAAAAAATATTATTACCGAGGGATACACCAATGAAATGAAGCGGATAAATTTATTTTTTTATTACCAACGGATTTACCGACGGAAAAAAATTACCGACGAAAGATTCACCGACGGAGCATTTTCGTCGGTAAATTAATTACCGATGAAATATGTGTCTTACACCGACGGAAAAATTCTGTCGATAAAACTGTTAAATCTTGTAGTGTGCTCATTGCTTGCCTCACCAATCAACAAGTTTTCTCAACAACTCAAATTCGACTTTCAATAATTATAAACACAACCTAAAATCTTCACATATAAAAAGTAGAAGCAAAATTAAGTCTGAAAAAGATTAAAAAAAAAAGGCAGGAAAATCCTTGCTGTGGGAAATGAGAATTTATATTAAGTTTGTTTTTGCGTTTCAAAAATGTTTTTTTAAAAAATTAAATTTTATTTATTTTTTTCTTTATTTCAAATTATTTTTTTATATTTTTAGATCATTTTGACATGCTAATGTCAAAAATAAATTTTAAAAAATAAAAAAAATATTGTTTTGATGCATTTCAAAATAAAAAACAATTTGAAAAACATTCGTTACTATAATACCAAACATCTATATATGCTATGTAGTGTGGACAAACCAATAAAATCGATGCTTTTTTCCTTGGAAAATGGCATTATTTGAACTTTATTTTTAATATAGAAACCAAACTAATTTTTATCTTTTAATATTGAATTTATTGAGAATTAAAATTTGTTATTTATTAATTTTTTCTTACACGGGGATATTGTGATCCCGGAAAAACATTTCGATATTAGTTTGGTGCTTAGTTTTACTATCGTCTACTTTTTTCTATCAAATTATTAAATAAAAAATGGTCCATCATATTGTTAAATAAAAAATAGTTCTGAAAAAAAACATAGTTATCATGAATTGAATTTCATGATTTATTTCGATTTATTTTTTTTATAGAGTTATTACTATTTTAGAAAAACGTATTGACATTAAGTTGGTTCTTAGTTTTTGTAGCATGTATTTTTTTTATCATGTTATTAAATAAAAAAATAATTCTAGAAAAAAAACATAATTATTGAGAATTAGACATCATAATTTATTTCGATTTACTTCTTATGAGGTTATCGTAATCTTAATAAAAAAATATTGATATTGAGTTGATGCTCAGTTTTTGAGTGCATATTTTTTTTATCATAAAATTAAATAAAAATATATTTTAAAAAAACAAAGTTATTAAATTTAATGGAGTTTATGAACCAGGTTATTTGTTTGACGAATTAACATAGTTTGATCCAATTTGTCGCTATCTTAATATTTTTTTTAAGAAACAATATCATCTTTAAAATATTTTTAAAGTCAAACCATATTTTTACTAATCATCAAAGTTTCCTTTAACCTTTCAAGTCAACCAAGTCACATCGAGACAACTTCAATACAATTTAATTTGAAGATCGAGCTAAACAAGGAGTCTAGTCGAGAAGGTTCAGGTTTGACCCGTTGGGTTAGGTTTAATGATACTATCAAAGAATTTTCCATAATCTGAACATTATTTCTTTACACATCAAAAAATCTTGGTCTTGCTGCAGCATAGCGCATGAATTATCTAGCAACATGCTATGTGGTTGAGCATTATAATTGACCTCATTCTAGTGGTAAATGGATCAATTAGAATGGCTTTCTTGTAGGGGGGTTAGCATGACCAAATTGGATCGGGTTTAATCAAATTAATCTAGTTACTAAAATTTTGGCCGAGTCAACTTAATTTTATCAGGTTGATATTTTTTTCGATTTAACTTAAAACTCAATCAAAATCAGATTTTGAATCATAATTTTCTAGGTTTAATTCAAATATGTTTAATAAACTTTGTTAATTTGACAACATGGTTATAAAAAAAAGCTAATGACGGAAAAAAAACAAAAAAAAAATGATGACTAATAAAAAAAATCTGAAGCTTCGTTATCGATAAATCAAATGTTGAAAGACGAATTGAAAAAAATAATTAATCTTTAAAAAGGATAAAAAAAATCTTGTTTCTAGTCGGCATGTCAAACTCGCAATTCGTTTATAAGAATGAAATAACTTCATACAAAAAAAATTAAATAAAATAATAGAGGTCAGCTCTCCAGCAAACAAAATAATAAAAAGCAAAATAAAAAAAAAGAATAAAAAAATATCGAAAAAAGACTCAAGTCAACTCGAGTTAATTACTTTACTAATCCATGATCCGGGATATAAGATTAAAATAACTTTATAGAAAAAAATCAACAAAACTCACAAATTTGAGAGTTCAATAATCTAATATCATACAACAAAACTGAAATTTCTTTTCAGCATAGATTAACGTCAGATTATTAATGTTCATATTAATCAGATACACTGACCTTTAAGAGAGTTGATGAGTTCTTTTTGCAAGTTGAGGTTCAACTTCTAGCATCCAAAAGAAGTGCTCTCATGATCCCAGAAGAACGTGTATATAAAATATATATTGATCGTGACTCATGAGCGATAATTAATTTATAAAGTTTCAAAGGAAAATCATTAGATAAATCAATTGATCTTTATTCAATACTGTGACTTTTTTTTTCAATAGGAAAAAAATGGTTCGATCAACCGATCGATTCTGGAATGATGTTGAAGATATGAATAATGGTGGCATGAAGTGTAACTTTTGTGGGCATTTATTTTCTCAGAATACTTCCATTTCGAGGATCAAATGGCATTTGTCAGGAGTGAAAAGGCATGGTGTTAAAATATGTGAGAACGTTCCTGAAGAAGTTCAAGATGCAGCCCGTGCAGCTATTGATGGCCCTCCAGAAAAAAGAAATAAGAATGAAGCAGGATCGAGCAATAATGAGGTCACTAATGCAATTTCAGCTCCAGCAAAAGAACAGAACAATGAAGTGATACATTTAGACATGGCACAACAAGAAGCAGCTTTTTCCCCTGGAGAGCTCGTATGTTGGATGGATAGCATCACTGATAAAGAGATCACTGATAAAGAGATCGAGTCTGCATTATGCATTGGAGACTGTACCGAGAACAGAAATGGTGCAGCATCTGGAGAGAGGTAGCTCTCATGGGAGGACATCAATTAATCAAGCTGATGAGCCTCAAGGAGATCCATCCGAACCAGCAGATCTATTGTGTCTTGGCCTTGGAAGAAGTTATGATCAACTCTGTTCGCCACCAGTAAACAATGATGCCATGATGAATGAAGTGCCATCAATTAATCAGGCTGATGAGCCTCAAGGAGATTCATCCGAACCAACAGATCTATTGTGTCTACGCCTTGGAAGATGTTACGATCAACTCTGTTCTCCACCAGTAAACAATGATGCCATGATGACTGAAGTGCAGAACATGGTTAAAGTGAGGACAGCACCAGTGTTACGAGTGTTGGAACAAAGCAATGCAGTACATGACTGTTTGGCAGGGGATGCTGGAAGGATACTAGTGGGAGTTCAGGGCATGGAACAAGGAGCGGGGGAAGACGGAATTTGTTCACATTTAGAAGCCGAAAATGGCATGGGAAACACTGGTGAAGGATCTATTCAGCATGTCGACAGAAGTTTCTCTCTTGGGAGACACACAGTTGATACAAATGAGAATAGAGGAGAAGCAACACAAAGAATAGATCTAGTGAATCAACCAGCTGGTTTTTCAATGGAGGAGGAGGAGGATGTGGAGGACAATAGAGGACGGTTAGTGCAGCCTGGCGCAGGAACCAGCTCTTCTAGAGGCCTTAAAAACAACACGTGAGACTAGAGGAGATCCAATTCCTCTTAGCGCTACAAAGTTAGTGGGTCGAGCATTTGAAGAGAATAAGAATGTGATATGGTCTCTGTTAATGGATGATAAATTCTCAACAATTGGCATTTATGGAATGGGTGGAGTTGGCAAAACGACAATACTACAACATATTCATAATGAGCTTCTAGAAAGAAGAGACATTTCTCATCGTGTTTTTTGGGTGACTGTGTCTCGAGATTTCAGCATTAATAGATTGCAGAATCTTGTTGCTACATGCCTTGATTTAGATCTTTCAAGAGAAGATGATAATTTGCGTAGAGCTGTCAAATTGTTAAAAGAACTAGTGAAGAAACAAAAATGAATTTTCATCTTAGATGATTTGTGGAACTCTTTTGAGCCACACGTAGTGGGAATTCCTGTCAATTTGAAAGGATGCAAGCTGATTATGACAACTCGATCAGAAAAGGTTTGTAAACAGATGGATAGCCAACACAAAATCAAATTGAAGCCACTTTGTGAGAGGGAAGCTTGGACTTTGTTCATGGAGAAACTTGGAGATGACAAAGCACTTTCTCTAGAAGTGGAGCAAATTGCAGTCGATGTTGCAAGGGAATGTGCTGGTTTGCCATTGGGAATTATTACAGTGGCAAGAAGCTTAAGGGGAGTGGATAACCTACATGAGTGGAAGAATACATTGAATAAATTGAGAGAATCCAAATTTAAGGACATGGAAGATGAGGTATTCCGGTTATTGAGATTTAGTTATGATCAGTTAGATGATTTAGCACTACAACATTGTCTCTTATACTGTGCATTATTTCCTGAAGATCATATAATTGGAAGGGATGACCTCATAAATTATTTGATCGATGAGGGAATAATGAAAGGAATGAGGAGCAGTCAAGCAGCATTTGACGAGGGCCACACAATGCTTAATAAACTTGAAAATGTCTGCCTATTGGAAAGTGCTAAGAAAATGTTTGATGACGGTAAATATGTCAAGATGCATGACTTGATTAGGGACATGGCCATCCAAATACAGCAGGAGAACTCTCAATTCATGGTTAAAGCAGGTGTGCAATTAAAAGAATTGCCGGATGCAGAGGAGTGGATAGAAAATCTTGTGAGAGTTTCACTAATGTGTAACCAAATTGAAAAAATTCCCTCGAGCCATTCACCAAGTTGTCCCAATCTGTCAACTCTATTTCTATGTGATAATAGATGGTTGCGATTTATTTCAGATTCATTTTTCATGCAATTACATGGGCTCAAGATACTCAATCTGTCTACCACAAGTATTAAAAAATTGCCTGATTCTATCTCTGATTTAGTGACTCTCACTACATTATTGCTTAGTCATTGTTATAGCTTAAGGGATGTACCATCATTAAGAAAGCTCAGGGAACTAAAGAGGTTAGATCTCTTTTGTACTGGACTTAGAAAGATGCCTCAAGGAATGGAATGTCTATCCAACCTCTGGTATCTTAGACTCGGTTTAAATGGAAAAAAAGAGTTTCCCAGTGGGATATTACCTAAACTCTCTCACTTGCAAGTGTTTGTATTTAGTGCTCAGATAAAGGTTAAAGGAAAGGAAATAGGATGCTTAAGAAAGTTGGAAACTTTGGAATGCCATTTTGAAGGTCACTCTGACTTTGTGCAGTTTCTCAGATATCAAACCAAATCACTAAGCAAGTACAGAATCCTTGTAGGGCTTTTCGATGTTGGAGTTTTTTCTTTAATGAGGGGAACTTCCAGCAGAAGGAAAATAGTTGTTTTGAGTAACTTGAGTATCAACGGAGATGGAGATTTTCAGGTCATGTTCCCAAATGACATTCAAGAACTGGACATTATTAAGTGTAATGATGCAACAACTTTATGCGACATTTCATCCTTGATAAAGTATGCAACTAAACTAGAGATCCTCAAAATTTGGAAGTGCAGTAACATGGAGAGCTTGGTTTTATCTTCTTGGTTCTGCTCTGCTCCACTTCCATTGCCATCTTCTAACAGTACATTTTCTGGTCTTAAAAGAGTTTTGTTGCTGTTATTGTAAGAGTATGAAGAAGCTGCTCCCTCTTGTCTTGCTGCCAAACCTCAAAAACTTGGAACATCTTGAAGTTGGAGAATGTGAGAAAATGGAGGAGATAATAGGAACAACAGACGAAGAAATCAGCAGCAGCAGCTCCAATCCGATCACAGAATTCATACTCCCAAAGTTAAGAGCTCTGATATTGAGATCTTTACCAGAACTGAAAAGCATTTGTGGTGCAAAAGTGATTTGCGATTCTCTTGAACATATTGAAGTAGACACATGTGAGAAGCTGAAGAGGATTCCCATTTGTCTTCCGTTGCTTGAAAATGGCCAGCCATCTCCTCCCCCTTCTCTTCAAAAAATCTATGCGAGTCCAAAAGAATGGTGGGAGACAGTAGTGGAGTGGGAGCATCCTAACGCAAAGGATGTCCTTCGTCCCTTTGTACATTTTCAACCATATTGAATTACAGGTAACCATCGTGTTTTAATTACTCTCCCTCCCTCCCTATCTTAATCTTAAAACTTGTTTTTCTCACTGATTCCTCTGTTCATTTATTATTTATTTAATGTGGAATTGGATGGCTCTTCGTCTTTTCATGGCTTTTAACTATTTGGTGATCTTTGTTATAGGCAAGTGGTGAAGGAAGACAAGCCTCTTATTCAACAAGGATTGAAAAGAAGGCATGGTGCCTCTTCCGGATTCGCTGCCATAAAAAATTTGATCCAAAGTTCTTAATTTTACTGTGGAGCAATGCTTTTCTGCGAAGAGCTTGGTTGCTTCTCATTCTATTGAGATCGGGATTTATAGCCCTGTCAGGATTAAGCTATTATGATTATTTTTCTTTATGACAAAGATCTTGTAATCTTTGATTTTATATATAAATAAAATTTGAGGGATGGCAGTAACCTCCAAGTTCTTGTTCTGCTCCTGGTTCTTTGTTCTTTGACTAAGCTAAGTTCTCTGAATACCCTTTGATCTTCGTAGGGTTGTGAGTGAAAGTGAGGTTTGAAAATGGAATCTTCAAATTGAGATTTTTGAATATTTCGAATGGTGTCAGAGTGGTTATGAATGCGGTGAGTGTCTGTTCAGAATTGATACCAGATAAGTGAAGTTATGATCGAACATTTCAGCCACCTCAATGAGTTAACACTCGCCAATTTTGAAAAACATCTTGGTGCAGACCTGTGCAGATTGAGATTTATTCAAAATTTCTGTCTTCAATTACATGATATAGAGAAATGTTAATCTGATAGGGAGATGATGATTCGCTACAAATTCTTGCATTGAAGAAGAACAATCTGACACCAGACGTCAGAGAGAATTAATCTGCAGAGGCAAAGAAAACAAGTGATCAGAACGCCATGTATTCGTTGAACAAATTCAGAAGATCAAAGGAATTAGAATAATAATAAGAAGAACAATAAATTAACTGTGATTGAATCTCTCATTTCATGATACATGGAGATGAACGTAACAACATACTCAAATAAAACAAAGTCTTGACACCCAAGGCACCTCATAAACCTCAAATGGGAAATTAGAATTTTGATTAAAAGTTTCGAAATCTCTTTGTCACGTGAAGAACCAGTACTTTGATAATATGCAAACCTCACTAGTTTTTCTATTTCTCTCTTGTATTCCAGGTGTGTTGTCCTACTAATTTCTCATCCATGCTAATCTCCCGTTTATTAAATGTGGCTCTGAAGCTGATATTGAAATTAAACTACTTTTTTACTTAGAAAAACATTATATTAATATATTTCAATTGTTTTTTTTTTATGATTTTGATATGATAATGTTAAGAATAAAAAAATATAAAAACATTTTAGTATTGAGTTGATGTTCATTTTTTTAGTGCCTATTTTTTTATGATAAAATTAAATAAAAATATATTTTGAAAAAAATGAAATTATTAAACTCAATAGAGTTTATGAACTAGGTCGCATGTTTGACGAATTAATATAGTTTCACCTTGGTTGATCCAATTTGTCGCTATCTTAATACTTTTTAAGAAAAAATATCATCTTTAAAATATTATTAAAGTCAAACTATATTTTTACTAATCATCAATGTTCCCTTTAACTTTTCAAGTCAATTGGGTCATGTCGGGGCAATTCCAGTATAATTTAATTTGAAAATCAAGCTAGATAAGAAGTCTAGTCGAGAGATTTCAGATTTGACTCACTGAATTGGATTTAATGATACTATCAAAGAATTTTTCATAGTTTGAACATTATTTCTTTACACGTAAAAAAATCTTGGTCTTGCCGCAGCGTAGCGCATGGAATTATCTAGTAACATGCTATGTGGTTGAGCATTATAAGTGACCCCATTCTAGTGGTAAATGGTTCGATTAGAATCGCTTTCTTGTAGGGGGGTTAGCATGACCAAATTGGAAAACAATAGGGACTAAAGGTGATTTTAAGCCTCTATTTTACAGGTCGTCCCAATAGTCTTAACTCTTAAGGTACTGGTAAAGGGCAGGAAGGATCAATTCTCGATCGTATTAAAATACTATGCAACGCTTTCCACATCCAAAGGATTAGAATGTGTTTGTTGATATGGAGCTTACGCATCTCACAAAATCACCTTACATCTTTTCTTTGGTATGGCAAGCCCTTTCTCTTTTTTTCTTTTTTTTTTCTTTTTTAAAGAAAAGCATATGTGCCCCTTGTGCCCATGTCAATGGCCCTTGCTTATTTATATTAAAAATATTTTAAAACGTAATTTAAAAAAAAAATAAAGATCTCGTATGGTTTGGAAAACCTCGTATAACTATTCTTTTCGGCTATAAATGCTGGAATCTCCATTTTGATATATAAAAAACGATCAATTTAAGAATACTGTAAAAAAAAATGTTACAATATTTTTTTTCTACATGTCGAAGTGATAGAAAAAAAAGAATATCATTTACGTATCCACCTAGTTTCTCAATTTTTTTTTTTGAAAATGATACAAAGAAAGATTTCTTTGTTCACAATAGAAAAACTTTCATATGATAAATTATATAATCATTGCAATTATAATAATGAAAAAAAAACATCTAAGTAACTAGTTTATAAATAGAGCAGAAGTAATTTCTATTGCACTCCTAAATATATACTAAGAACTTTTGGCATAGTTATCGAGACCCTGCTTGGTACTGATTTAGAAATGAGTATGGTTCACCAATTTATTAATATCAACTACTGGATTATTGGGTGAATTCAGTTTAGTTATTTTTATTAAATCGATTTTATTTTGTTTTTTTTATTGTTTTTTGTTTTTAAAAAATTCATTGGAGTTGGTCTTAGTTAAGTCTAGATCGGGTTTAATCAAATTAATCTAGTTACTAAAATCTTAATCGAGTCAACTTAATTTTATCAAGTTGATTTTTTTTATTTAATTTAAAACTCAATTAAAATCAGATTTTGAATCATAATTTTCTTCTAGGTTTAGCTTCCCAACCAACCATGTTTAATAAGCATGGTTTTTGGTGGTAAAGGTAGATACATTTAGATTAATGAACATTTAACATTAGACATTAGGCAATAACAAATTAATTTATTCAAAATTAGTTTCTCATTCAATATATCCTCTCGAATGAGAATCTATTAAAATAATAATTATTTTTTATTTAGAAATATATTAAAATATTATTTTTATTATTATTAATTAAAAATTATTTTTAATATCAACACATCAAAAATAATTTAAAAACACTATAAATAATTAATTTTAAATAAAAAATTAAAATTTTAAAATAATTTTGAAATACAAAAATAAAAAATGGCTACACAAGCCAACCGTAGTTTTAATCCGGCTGACACTTGTCCACAAAGAATTGAATTAATAAATATTTTTTTATTATTATTAAATAGAGGCATTGACCCTTCAAGAGAGTTGATGGGTTCAACTTCTGACCTCCAAAAGAATGTGCTCTCATATGATCTCATGCAAGAAAAACAAGAATGTGTCCAAGTAGAATAGATTTTGATCATAACTCATGATCAGGGAGAATCAATTACCAAGTCCCGAAGAAAAATCATTAGACCAAATAGTAAAGTATACCGCGCTACGGAGTGGGTCGGGTTAAATTTTTTTTTTAAAAAAAGGTTAGAAAAATCTAGAACACTAGTTATTAATTCAAATATGTTTAATAAACTTTGTTAATTTGACAACATGGTTATAAGAAAAAAAACCAATGATGAAAAAAAAACAAAAATATAACAATGATTAATAAAAAAAATCTGAAGCTTCGTTACCGATAAATCAAATGTTGAAAGACGAATATTGAAAGAAAAAATTAATCTTTAAAAAGGATAAAAAATCTTATTTCTAGTCGGCATGTCAAACTCGCAACCTATTTATAAGAATGAGATAACTTCATAAATAAAAAAAATAAGATAATAGAAGTTAGCTCTCAAACAAACAAAATAATGAAAATTAAAATTAAAAAAAAATCAAGTCAACTCGAATTAATTATTTTTCTAATCCATGATCCAGAATATAATTAAGATTAGAATAACTTTATAGAAAAAAATCAATAAAATTCACAAAGTTGAGAGTTCAGTAATCTAATATCAAACTGATTTTTTTTTTTTAGCAAAGATTAACGTCAGATTATTAATGTTCATATTAATCAGATACACTGACCCTTTAAGAGAGTTGATGAGTTCTTTTTGCAGGTTGAGGTTCAACTTCTAGCCTCCAAAAGAAGTGCTCTCATGATCCCAGAAGAACGTGTCCTTTATAAAATATACATTGATCGTGACTCACGAGCAATAATTAATCACGAAGTTTCGAAGGAAAAACATTGTATAAAATAACATAATTATCCCAGGCCGATTAAATTTTTTTTTTAACATAAAAAAATACTTAGATGACGATGATATTATGAAAAGAGTAAAAAAAATTTAAGACCCGATTCAGTTTTCTGTTTTCGAAAGAGAAAAAGGGAGATGATGATTAAAGTGTTGATATAATATATATATTATTTCAAGAGATTGAAGAATATATATATTTTTTTGGTAGATTCTCCCTCGGCAGCTTCCTAACCATGAATATATATATATATATATATATATATATATATATATATATATATATATATATATATATATATATATTTTTGAAAGTGTGGTATAGATTATAAATTAAGAAGTTTTTTTAGCTTATAAATATATTTAAATAATATATTTTTAATTTTTTAAAATTATTTTTAACACTGTTAAATCAAAATAATATAAAAATATTAAAAAATATTAATTTTAAACAAAATAATACTTACAAATTTTTAAAAAATATAATTTCAACTGCATTTTCAAATATTATCTTGAAGTACTTGTTTCCATGGATGATGGATGATAGAAATGTTGCAAAAATCATATTTGTTGTCAGAAGTATGACTTGATTGATTAAAAAATCCTTTTGAAAGTGTATATAA
>Ga0325414_1006981_pt1 | contig 12001 bp, 3 predicted proteins | sample PopdelMetagenome_8_FD_206183 | JGI IMG/M metagenome (GOLD analysis project Ga0325414, IMG submission 206183) | Populus deltoides microbial communities from Bellville, Georgia, United States - Leaf-PdKOR-R3 | ecosystem: Host-associated > Plants > Phyllosphere > Phylloplane/Leaf | place: USA... | reverse complement strand
ACAACGCATCAGATGTTCCGTTCTTAAGCAGTGGGAGATTCAACAGCTCTGAATTACACGATAAAGGGTAGACTTCTCTTATCCCGCCTCATCTCCGTGTCTCTATATATCCTGAGGGATTAGAGTCTTAGCAAGTTTTCTTTCTCGCTGTGGGTTGCACCCAGGTGATCTTATATCCCACAGCTACTTCATAAAAATATGATCATGAATCCTGATCTACTGCTGGATGTGACAGTGGACTGCTACACTTGGACAATCCATTCATGATAAAATGCAGAGAATCCAAGCACAAATAGTTATTGAGATTATAAACCACTCACTCACATGAGGTCAAGAGTTGCTCGATCATTTGCTAAATGGTATAAAAATGTCAGCATTGGTATTTGGTCAGATTATATATGCCAAGTTTGTACTTCACTTGAAAAATCTTGCAGTGATTCACTTGTACTAGAAAACAAAAGGCAAAGATTTACCGGAAATGTTTTCCCGAGGTACAAGAATGGATAGAATGACATTGCTTCTGTTCCAAATTAGCAATCCTAGTTTCCATTAATCAACCTGCTTATGCCTGAAAGCCACGCTATATTAGTTTCATTCCTGTAACGCTGAGAACATTAAAAGGTAGGTTTACAGAGGAAGTTTAGTTGGCTTTGCAAGCGTACATGTAGCTTCTCAGTTTTTTCACTTCTTCAGATGACTCGGTCAGTAGATGGTCAACATACAGACAAATGCCAGCTCCACTGCAATTTCAAAACGAGTGGATTTCTAAGTGAACTACTAATGACATGTTACAGATAAAATAAGCAAAGAACAGTTACTACACACCTGAGAGGCCCAAAGGGCAGCCAGATGACATCCCACCGGAATCTTGGCATTCTATGGCACAAATAAGTATCATCATCATCATTTAAGAAACAAATTCTAGACATATAGCACATAAGAATATATTACTAGGAATGCATATTTCACCCTCCAAAAAGAACTGCAATCCATAAGCAAACCTAATAGTTCACATTGGCATCCATTTCAGTTTTTATTATTGTCCAGTCTCTGATAAATAAAGAAATTCCAAATAAACCAAATAAAAGGCCAGAGATGGAAACAATAGAAAAGAAGGCATTTCATCAGCAAAAAGATAGTTCTCTTCATTTCCCCGCCACCAAGTCACAAAAAAGCTAGTATCTCAAACATGCTGACAGCAACTCCACAAGTCTGGAAGGGCTTGGCACCCTCAAAGACTGGAGTATTCCTTTTGTTAGTCTTGCAAAAGATTTTCTAAGTCAATGTGGAATCATTGATTAGTCTCAAAACACATCCTTTTCATCAGCTGGCCTTGGAAACTATCATTCATCTACTCTTGACCTGCTACCAAGTTTGGCGCTTTTGGATGAGACTAGTCCAATGATGGGGAATACAATGGGTATGTCACTCTTCCATATCGTGCCTCTTTGAAGAATGGTAATACTTGGCTTGTGGGAATATGCAAAAGAGATTTTGGTGTATGGTGACATATGCTGTACTATGGTGTGTGTGTGGCTCAAACAAAATATAGTTTTTTGACAATTGTGAAGTGCAATGGGAGACCATGTCGTTTCTATTATTTATTAGACTTGCAACCTGGAGTAAAGCTTTATATCAAGGCTTTCCTACAATGCCAACGATCTACTCAGAAGCTCTGATGGGATAAAAAAAAGTGGTCCTTGCCTAGACCAGTTGTTGCTGCCATACAGTGGGTACCTCCCTCAGATCTGAGGATCAAATGGAATGTTGATGGTTCCTCTCTAGGAAAGCCAGGGGAGGCAAGTATTGGTGGAGTTTTGAGAAACTCAAATAGAGACTTTCTATGTATTTTCTCCTATCATATTGGTCTCGAGGTGTCAAATATGGCTAAATTAATGCCATTGCTAAGGCTTTGGAGATCCTAGTCTCCAAAGGGGTGTTAATGATTCAGCCATGTGTTGAATCAGACTCCAATAATACTTTAGCTAGGGTTGCGGCGACAGCAGAAGTTCCTTGGAGGATGAGAATGGTTGCTAATAAGACACATGTGCTTTCTAAGTTCTTTAGTTGGGTGGCCTTTAGGCATACTCCTTGAGCTGCATATTCTATTGCAGATGGTTAGGCAAAACAGGGCATTAGGAAAGCATCTGACTTGGTTGCATGGTTGTTGACACAATGTATAGTGTGGATAGGTTTCTCAATCCCTCAAGTTTTACAACCCTAAACTGTAGAGAAAAAAACTAGGGTTCTCAAGTCATAAGGTTATAACCTTAACTATAGAAAAAACTTAGAAAACTTTGATAGTTTCTAAAATGTCTTTATTTCATTAATTCTCTTCTTCTGAATAAATAGCTTATAAGGCTCATAAATAATTGGAATTTTGGAACGATTTGGCAAAAGTTTAGCTCGATCCAACGATCAAATTAAACGTTATGCTCGTTTTCATTAGACTACGTGTTAGACTCATTCAAAACTACTCAAAACCAAGAAAATCTTCACAATTAAGGAAGTAACATAATAAATTTAATTGTGCTAAGAATAATGAAGGCAATATCCCTATGTCAATCCCCTCCACTTGCAAAAAATTAACTCTCGAGTTAATTGTTAGAAATTGAACTCTTCCATCTCAAATGAATAGATACTTCGAATATAGTATTATTACCGATTTATGCATATGAGATAGCTTGCTCCAAATATCTTAAATCATATTTCAGCAAAGATCTTTTAATGCAGAATTTTAGAATTTAGACAAAACTTCTTAAAAAACAAAAAGTCAAGGTCATATGAAATCGTCTTTTGAGATGAAGGCAACTTCAATTTACATGTCTAGTCATCCCTAACAGGAAAGTCTTCACCACCAGCTAAAATGGTAAATTTAGAAGATTGATCCAACACGGATATGTTTGGCTTGAACGACGCACACAGTTTTAAGTCCTCTTTGATATCTCTTACAGCCTCTTAAGCAATTCGAATAACTTGTTCTAGCTTTCCATGAGTTGGTTTAATCTCAACACGTTCACTAACTTTAGATCTCAACTCTACTTCATGTTTTGGTATTTTAGCATGTTTAAAGACTTCATGTCATTCCTCCGAGTACACCTCAACCTCTGGAATTATTGATTCTAGTTTGTCAACTCCTTTAAAATTGTTGAAGGCTTCTACATAACTCGCCTTTTCAATTCAATGCTATATTCCTTGTCTCTACAGTGTAAACAACATTTGTACTCTAGTCTTGTGTTGGATTGCTAGTCTCAATCCCTCAGGAATCTTGCAACCTACTGACCCCTATCTTTTGAAGGTGGTTACGTTCTGCCAACTTTTAAAATTTAGCATTATACTATGTACAAATCTTTTTTTCTTGCAAACAATCTTGATATCGCTGAAATAAATATTGTTCATAACTAGGACAAAGGAATCTATCATATAGCATATGCCTTGTATTTATATAAAATGTAATAGGCTGTCTCCCCCCTCTTAATTGTATATTTGTCTGACACTTCCACAAGGAAAAAGCTCTGCCTTTTAGATTATTTGCAAATAGTTTCACCATCTTCTCTTCTATGATACTCATGTATTCCCTAACCCTATCACATTCAACGATGTAATCAAAGAATTCTTCTCTATCCAGATCTCCATTGAATGTAAGGATTTACACTCTTATCGGAAACTCGTTAGCTTGTTGTCTCTAGAATTATTGTGGCCTGTCATAATTTGCTAAGTCTTATGACCCCTATTATGTTGTCTTCCCCAACACTCTTTTCATAGATAAGTGGTTGTCTAGGTTGATCTTCAAGAATAGGTCTGGTTATGCCTATCTCAAGTTAAGTCTCCAAGCATGTTCATCTCCTCTCACGATCATTATTTTCGCCTCCCATTAAGTAGTATATAATTAGGCCTTCTGAATTATTAGGTAAAATTTCAACTTAATCTAACGGTCAAATCAAAAGTAATGTATGTTTTTATTAGATTGCGAGTTAGACTTATTCGAAACTCATCAGAACTTAGAAAGTCTTAACAATTAAAGAAGTAATATAGTAAAAGTAATTGTGCTAAGAATATCTCAAGTTAAGTCTCCAAGCATGTTCATCTCCTCTTCACGATCATTAGCAATCCCTTAGTTTGGTAGATGTACAGGTGTTTTGTGCAGTTGGTTGTTCTTACTATCCTGTTGTGTGTTCTAAAGTGATGGGAGATTAGCATGTTACCATTTTCTTGAGTTTATCGAAACTATTAGTCGAATTCAAGGATTGAGACTTGGGGTAAGCATGACTTAGACAACTGGCACAGCCCTCACAGCTGCTGCTATAATGAAATGGACTCATGTAGAAGATATACATGTGGTAGTGCCAAGCATGAGTTGATAGGTTTTTCTTAGTGTAATCCCATTCTGTTTCTTTCCACTACTTGTCATTTTCCTTTGGCCTCAGCTTGTAATCAATACTACTGTCTATGTAGCTGGATGGGTGTAATTCTTTTCCTTGTACTAAAATGTTATACCAAAAAGAATTGAAAAAAAGTCACAGAAAAGTTGCTTCACAATATTGTTAATCCTTGACATAAAATGTGGAGACAGTAACACACCAAATACATATTTGTAGAGCCCCACATACCTTAGCATGTAATATAGCCAGAAAACTGCCAGTAGAAGCCCAACAGAGCATGAATACCAAATCCATTGCCTATGATACTTGGAATTATGAAGAAGCCCTATGATGGCCAATGCACATGCTGAAATAGCTATCCAATCTGTTTAAGGGTTAAAATTAGCAAAATAATATATCTCAGGTAGCAGATTTGGCACTTTAAATGGCAGATTATATAAATTTTTAAGAATTCACGCCAGGTATAAGACATGTTACTCATATTATGGAAAAGTACAAAAGAGCATAAATACATCGGAAACACGTGGAGGGAAATTGGCCATCAATTTTAAAAATAATTAGGCTCTTTAAGACAGCATAATCAATGATGACTTATTCAACTTCTTATGCTGTAACACTGATCAAGCTTCTCCAACAACCAATCATAAGAAGTTTGATTTATTCTTGTCATAATTTCTGTTGGTTTGCCAAAGGAAACACATCCAAGTGCACAGAAACTACATGTTTGACCACTACTGGAACAACACAAGGACAAGGTTTTCAAACTACATATCTGAAATACGATGTGTGAATTAAGAAGTGAGTGTCATCATGTAGGTTTTAGATCAAAGGATAATTTCACGAGCTAGAAAGGGATTCAGAATAGCAATTACCAAAAGAGAAACCTTCTAGGAAAAAAAAGAAAAGAAGAGGTTAATCTGAATAAAAAAACTAGAGCATCATTCTCATCAAATTCCCGTCCAAGAGAGTACATTATATGTGCAAGGAAAGAGATCAGCAATAGGAATCATAGTTGAATAAACATAGACAAGAATCAATTAGACTATTTTATCAGCCGATGAGCAGCAAAAATAAGTTAAAATGAAAAAATGAACCTGCAAATATCACCATTGACGAATCCATATCTTCCATGAAGTAAGCATGATATCTCTATTTATTGATCAAAAGACCATCATCAGAAAGTTAAGGTTTACTCAAAACTGTTACAAAAACAAAATAACAACAGCAACAACAACAATCAAGAGGATCTGATAATCGAGGGTTCTTTACTGCTCATGCAGACTACATACGAGAAGTTATTAGGTATGTCAGGAGTTGTACTCCGCCCTCTCTCACATAAAAATGAGTCCCACCATGAAAATTATTCACCTTTAAGTGAGAGAGAGCAATTCCGGTACACTGAATAATTCCTCACATGCATACATACATAGATACATACATACACGTACCAGTTCCCATGGGAATAGTGCCTGCTGGTATATGGAGTATAAGAGAAACGCAGCGTGGCAGAACACAATTCCACCAACTACTCTCTACAAGAAAATACCAATTTAATTAATGTATTTATCAGTTAAGAAAAAAGAAGGTAATTTCTATGCAAAATTAAAGGAATAACCAACCCTCCACAAAACAGACTGCTCTGCTTCTTCTCTTTCCAGTGATAGAATCAACTCCTCTTGCTCTGTTTTTGTTTTAACGAAAAAAAGGTAATTAATCAATAATCCCTGTTTTGTTGCAAAATTTAAAACAAACAGACAGACCTCGGGTGTCCATGGGACGAGAATCGTCCTCATCTCGAATTGGAAGAGTAAATTTATCAACCTCACAAGATTTTCTCCAATTTCTCGCCAGATTCTTCATCATCATCGTCTTCTCCTTCACATCCTTCTACTTTCCTTCTTCATTTTCATTTCTTATTCATTCATTCGAGCCTGCCTTCCATTTTAACATCCTCACGCTCTACGCTGTCGTTTTGTCTCCAAACCACCGTATGCTATTTCATGCTACTCACGTGGCGTTTCACCTTTAACTAGCAATTAAAATTAAAATTAATTGGAACAGTCAAATTATTATTTTTCCCTTCTCACAAAAACAACCAATGAACTTAATAATGGTGTAAAATGATCTTTTTCCAATGTAATTCTTTAGTCATTACTAGATTGATTGAGATAAATACGTTTTTTTTTATTTTTTTATACAATAAAATAATTGAATTATTTTTAAAAATAAAAAAAATTTGAATTGACATCTAGAAGGTTTTTTGTCTTTTTATTTTTTTAAAACATAATAAAATGACTTAATTGCCCTAAAAAAAAGTAACCTAGCATCCAAGGGTGTTTTGATTTTTCAACCTAGTTTTTTGGTTATAATCAAGTTAATTGAGAATTGACAATTTAGTATTTTAACAAATATAAAATATTATTTGAAAAAAGTGGTTAGGGCCTGCAACTCACATACTAGTGGTTGGGAGACACTCACGTCATTCTGGCAATTCATGAGGATTTTAGTGGCGGTCAAATGATGGTTTGTAAATCGTCTTGACCGCCCCATCCCTAAGTGTCTTGTGTGGCCAACAAATCTCTAGTTTGGTGCTGTTGAGCTTTTGTTTTTTCTTCATTTTTTATTCCTCGATTCTCGTGTCTTACCTTCTAATTCTTCAAAACAATCTTTTTATTTGTTTTTCCTTCAGATTTAGTCTCTTTTTATTTTAATTACTATTCATTATATTTTAAATAATTTATAAAATTAGAATTATTTTTTTAATTTCATCATCCTTCAATTTTTTTAGATGTTAAATTTGGTTCTTATTCTTTGTATTACTATTTATTTTATTTGAGATAGTTTATCAAATTGAATGTTTTTTACAATTTTATTATCATTAAGTTTTTTTTCCTATCAGATTTTATCCTTATTCTTTTAATTGCTATTTTTTATTTAAGTATATCTTTTAATTGATATTTTTTTCTAATTTTATTATTCAATATTAAATTGGTTGAGATTATATAAACCATTGGTTAGAAATTTTCCGAGTTAGTATTTAAAATAATAATAATAATAATAATAATAATAATAATAATAATAATGAGAATAGAAAAAATTTAAAATGAAATTATTTTAGGTGTGATGAGACTTGAAAGTGGATAATAATTACAGTGTTGTAATTAAAGAAAGTTTGGGGCAAGTGTATAATGAAACAAGTGAGAGCAATTAAATCATGAATGGCTTCTCTTGGAAACCATTAATGACCCGCGGTTTTGCTAGAGAAAAAGAGGGTTAGGGTTCTTTTTATTTATCTTTCTCATTTCTTAACGAAATCATCTAGAAATGGATAAAGTGAAGAGAGTTTGTGTTGTTCTTACATTCTTCACTTGAGTTATCAACAAATTAAAGTAAAAAACTCATCTAAAAGAATAATTTAAATGCTCATGTGATATGTGGAAAGTTGGGTGTATTAGTGTTATGTAAAAATTAAGTTATGAAGCTTAGTTATTTGAAATGTTGTTCTAATGGTTAAATTATATTAGCTAAGCATGAAATATCATTGGGTAATAATTTAATTAGAAGAATGGAAAAGAAAATATCATTTCTTTTCCCTGTCAATTGTTGGTTTTTGGCCAAAAAAGAAAATTATTAGGGATGGGATCAATTGATAATAATTATTAGGGGATGAGATTAGAAAGAATGTTAAATAGTTGAACTTTGGAAAAATAAAACTGAAACTGAATTTGATATCTAATGTACTACACAAATCGATCGACTAGTTAGGATCACTAAATGATTTAGTCAATTGATTAATAAAAGGAACAGTGAGTTTGGTTACTATCTAATTTGGTTGATCGAACCGGTCGGCCATTAGGACTTTAATGAAATTCAAGTAGCAATCGGTTGACTGATTGATTGTGCCAAGGCGAACCGGCTGGCTGTTCTAATCGAAAGTGAACTAGTATTGTTACAAAATAAAAATTTGGATATGGATTTCAATGGTGTTCATGTTGTAATGGTAATTAGATTCTTGTTATAACAGGGGAGGCTACTGGTTCGAGATAACAACAAGGGATAGTAGCGCCACATGCACAAGCTCCAGGTAGGTGTCTAATACCTATACTTTATAATTTTGCACTAATAGTACTGCTTAATTTACTTCTATATGTTCTCTAGTGTTAGTATGGAAAAATTATTTAATCTATAGAGAAAAAGATAGAAAATGGATGGAGAAAACTTGATTAACTACTCCTAGTATGGAGGTTAATGATGTCAAAGGATTTTGGTTACTATCTAATTTGGTTGATCGAACCGGTCGGCCATTAGGACTTTAATGAAATTCAAGTAGCAATCGGTTGACTGATTGATTGTGCCAAGGCGAACCGGCTGGCTGTTCTAATCGAAAGTGAACTAGTATTGTTACAAAATAAAAATTTGGATATGGATTTCAATGGTGTTCATGTTGTAATGGTAATTAGATTCTTGTTATAACAGGGGAGGCTACTGGTTCGAGATAACAACAAGGGATAGTAGCGCCACATGCACAAGCTCCAGGTAGGTGTCTAATACCTATACTTTATAATTTTGCACTAATAGTACTGCTTAATTTACTTCTATATGTTCTCTAGTGTTAGTATGGAAAAATTATTTAATCTATAGAGAAAAAGAAAGAAAAGATAGAAAATGGATGGAGAAAACTTGATTAACTACTCCTAATATGAAGGTTAATGATGTCAAAGGATTCTTCAACATCAACATTACTAAATGGTAAAGTTAACGTATCTTAAAGAACTTGATTATTTATTCTAGGACTCGGAAAGCTAACGATATCAATGAATTACATTGGTATTAGCATTTAATCGAACTCGATTAGTCAATCTCGACAAGGGAGAGTAATGATGCTAATAAGATTAATTAGAATCAGCATAATCACCTAAAGTGTGGCACCTTAGTGGACGTCACGATGGGGATAAAATTTGTATTGTGAAAAATTAGAGTCGTTCCCTAGTAATTAAAGAAAATTATAGATCCTAAAATGTGCATTAGTTTTAGAGATTTAGGTAATGGGTTAGTTACGCTTAAGCGAAAAACGACGTCACCCTTACAACATTCTTTCTCACAAAAGGTTACCATTACTATTTATTTTTTCTAAATTTGTCTTCTTGATTGCCATTAATTAACCTTTTTTTTTCAATTTATTTCTAAAACATTTAACGGCATTCTTTAGACACGTCTTCTTGACTATTAAAATTCAACATTCATTATAGAAATGATAAACTATCTTTTCTCTTTTCTTTTTATTTTGAAAAAAAAAAATCAATATTGGTTCTAAAAGAAGGGACTTATCAGAATAACCTAAATTAAACATGCTTGTATTTTTTTTTTTCAAAGTTAACACCCTACCCTAGAATCCTTTAAGAAAAAAAACTTGAAATCTATTTTTGATTGGGTGAAGTGAAACTACAAGTAAGAGACGATGTTGATAGCATTTACTCTTTTCAGTCAAGTTTTTAAAACAATTACCTCCCCTCCAACATGTGTCCCTAAAAGAAAAACTTTATCAACCTATGAAAACTTAAGTAAAACCAGAACCATGTTTCTATTTTTTTTAAGAGATTCACTAAGGCTGTTTTGGTCTAACATTAGAAGAAAGAACAAAAGAACACGAGTTAATTTCTAGAGACAACTTGGCCACTTATCACAACATAATCTATCCTTTTTTTTATTTAGTTTTGAGTTGTCTAACAGTGAAACTTTCAAACTGTTATTGCTAAGCACCTGTAAACGAAGAAATTATTAAGGTCACTCTATTTTGGTTATGAAGAAAAAGATAAAAGCAAAGAAAACAACATCATGGACTTCTTATAGATCAAAAAGGAATACTCTTCTTATGGATTTTTGTATATGTCAATTTATTGTGATTTTTTGCTACAATATGAAACTAAATGGCTATATAACAAATCATATTGTAAATTTATTTTCCAAACCTTATTAACTCGATTACTTGTTGTCCTTGCACTAAAATCTCTTTATTTCTTAACTTAACTCAAGATCATTTTTTGGTTTCACATAAAGCAAACATCAAAGAAAGTTTAAATTAATAAAGTTAAGTCCTAAGTTTTTAGTTTTATACACATACATTCATATGTTAAGAAGCATAGTAAAACTAAAATTCCAAACAAAACTTTATATAGAAATTGTAAAGAGACATCACTGTACAAATATATTTGAACTTGGTTCTATAGAAATGTTACTCCTAGAACAAAATGGATTTTATAGAGAAGAAAAGATATATTATGCTACTGCCTTTGCACTATGTGTTACTTTTGTTATAGCCCTACCTTCTTCTTGCTCTTTTTGAGTGTATTTCTTACTCTTTGTATATTCCTCTATCCTCTTGTTTGCCCTTCTTCCTAGTTTTTTCAGTCTCTTTCTTTTCTACCTTATCTTCCCCCTTTTTTTCTTGGACTTGTTGTTGCCTTTTTAGATATAAGTAACAATCCTTTTTAAAAAGGAATTAGATCACCATCTTTATGAGGATTGATTCTTGAAAATTAAGTGTTGGCCACTAATATTTCGTTGCTTGATTTATGAAGATAGATAAGATTTTGAAAACTAAATCTTTTATCAAAATGGAAAGGATGTCTACTAGTCTTGGAGGGAGGCTGCTTGAGTGAGCATGTTTGGCATGAAATCTGTAATGGATTTTGAGAGTAAAAGTTTGATTTCTTGTATTATAATTATAGCCAACATATCAAAGAACATATTCTTTACTTTATTCATGAAGATAGGATCAGATTCTTAAAGTTGAATCTTGCTTAAAATGAAAAGGATGGTTGTTGGTCTTGAAGAGAGGTTAATTGAGTAAGTATGTTTGGCACAAAATCTATAGTTGATTTTAAGAGTTGAAACCTGGTTTCTTATACCTTGATTGTAGTCAACATATCAGAGAACATGTTTCTCTTATTTTTGTGCCACCAAGAGAATTAATCGGGATTAAAATAAAGCCTTAATAGTGCACGAGAGTTAGTCATTTTTGCCTCTTTTCTGCCCAAAAATCTGTAAATGCCATGAATACAACGACACCATTTCCTTTGTATCTTCATCCTTTGTTCTTCCCCTTTTTAATCAAAACACATCATTTCACTTAATGTGAAACGATGTTGTTTGAGGCCTTAAGGTTTCTTTTCTAATCAGGCACATATTCATACACTTCAACGCCTTTTGCATTTCAGTCATTGATCTTTGGATCTTCTTTAATTTGGTCAATTTCAACTCTTTCTTAATTTTTTTCAATTATACCTTTGATAGAATTAAAATATGTCCCCTAAATTCTCCATTTTATCCATTTCAGTTACTACTCCTTTAATTCTTCATTTAAAAGCTAAATTGACATCCAATTTTTTTTCTTCAATTAAGCCATCAATTTATTTTCTAACTTGGCTATTTATTTCAAACTCATCTTGAAGTTCAATTTATTTTAATTTTTGTCAAATTAAACCAATTTAAGTCCATTTCTCTTCAATTCAAACCTCAATTATAACTTTAAAAAATTCAAATTTTATTTTTACTTGTGATACTCAAATATTGGTCCAATTGCAACCCTAGCTACATACTTTTTATAATTAATTTTTTAT
>Ga0325414_1006977_pt1 | contig 12004 bp, 8 predicted proteins | sample PopdelMetagenome_8_FD_206183 | JGI IMG/M metagenome (GOLD analysis project Ga0325414, IMG submission 206183) | Populus deltoides microbial communities from Bellville, Georgia, United States - Leaf-PdKOR-R3 | ecosystem: Host-associated > Plants > Phyllosphere > Phylloplane/Leaf | place: USA... | reverse complement strand
ATCAAATGTTTTCTAAGCTAATTATAAAAAAAATGTTTAGGTCTCTTTTGAAAGAAAACTGACCAAATTATATCATTTTTAGGCTAGACTAAATAAACCAGTGGGCTAGAAAAATATAATTCTTTTTTTAGTCTAAAAATCTATTTTATAATAAACTCAAACTCAGACACTAGCTGAGCCAAGCTACGGGTGCCTGTATAAGTTTAAAATAAAAATTCACTTTACTTAGGTTCTCTTTCCTCTAAAATCTGAAGTGCTATTTGAACCTAATTTTAATTTTTCACATTATCATTAAACAAACTACTATGAAACATTGTTTCTTTCCTATGTATGATAAAAGCTTTTAAATGGTTTTGAATTTTTTCAAAACATATTTCTCATTTACCTATAATTTACTTAAATCACGTAAATATTTTATGCTAAAGGGTTTATGTTGAAAATTAACTTTCAACAAAGTTTTCACAGAAAAAATAATTGAACCTCACTTTCACATTAATTTTTTATATATATATTTATTTTACCATTTTGATGTACTGATATCAAAAATAAATTTTAAAAAATAAAAAATATATATTATTTTAATATATTTTTAAATAAAAAAATTTTAAAAGTAAACTTTATCCTAATTACTTTCATAGGAAGCTGGGTATCTCCCCTACGGTAACTTGCCACACTAGGTCATCCCAGCCCCTAGGTTGGCAAGGGCCCATATGTTTTTTCAAAAAGACGCCCCTTGTCTGGCAGCCCATAAGAATTAAAAATCTACGGGCTGTTATACCGTCTCAGATGGAAAGGGAAACGAATTTTTTCAAAATTTATAATTTTTGAATGAAAAACAATGAGAAGATCAAACACAACCGAAATTCCTGTTAAGTTTTCAATTACATGTTATAGATATACACGCATGTCATGACGTGCTGCTGTGACCTATAAAATAAATATATTTGATAGTATTATAATTTTGATTTAGTATTAAATAAGTAATAAAAATTAAAAGTATAATGGAACTAATATTCCATAATAATAAAAAAAAGTTGTGTTAGTGATAAAAAATTTAAAAACTGAATCCATAGTGTTTTGTGAGGAAAGATACAGTGTTTTCCCCCCACATGGTTTAGCTTTTTGCTACATGATTTAACTTTTCTGTTAATAAAAAGAAAAAAATTATAAAGTTAAATTCTCTATCAGCTCAATAAAAAAAAATCGATAGACAATTTTTTAAAAAAAAAACCTACGAGGAGAAACACTGTAGCAATCCAAAATGTTTTGTGAGAAAGCTACAGTGTTTTTCCCAGTAAAATCAACAAAGATAATTTTAGAAAAGATCATAAAAAAACTATGTAGGGAAACACTGTAGCAATCCATAGTGTTTTGTGAGGAAAACTACAGTGTTTTCTCCATATGAGTTAGCTTTATTGTACAAAGATAATTTTAGAAAAAATCATAATAAAAAAAACAAGTGGGGAAACATTGCAACAATTTACAGTGTTTTAAAAAAAAAAATTACAAAGCTAAATTCTCAACCAGCTCAATATTAAAAAAATAACATAAAAAACAAAAAAAAAAACCCATGTTGGAAACATTGTAGCAATTTACAATGTTTTATGAGGAAAGTTACAGTGCTTCCCCACATGATTTAGCTTTACTTGTAATTGTAACTCTCAACCAAATTAATAGTAAAAAAAATAAAATCGACAAAGACAATTTTGAAAAAATCATAAGGGAAAAAAAATCATGTAAGGAGACACTGTAGCAATCTATGGTGTTTTATGAGGAAAGCTATAGTCCTTTCCTCATATGATTTAGCTTTATTGTAATTGTAATTCTCAACCAATTCAATATAACAAAAATAAAATCGGCAAAGATAATTTTAGAGAAAATTATAATAAAAAAAACCATGTGGGGAAACACTATAGAAATCCATAATATTTTAAAGAAAAAAATTACAAAGCTAAATTCTAACCAGCTCAATATTAAAAAAAAAATCAACAAAGATAATTTTGAAAAAAATCATACAAAAAAGAAAACACAAAAAAGAGGAAAAAAAAACCATGTGGAGAAATACTGTAGCAATCCACAATGTTTTAAAGAAAAAAATTACAAAGCTAAATTCTCAACCAACTCAATATTAAAAAAAATAAAATCGACAACTATAATTTTGGAAAAAAAAACCAAGTGGAGAAACACTGTAGCAATCCACAGTGTTTTGTGAGAAAAGCCACAGCTGTAATTCTTAACCAGCTCAATATTAAAAAAATAAAATCGACAAACAATTTTGAAAAAAATTATAACAAAAAAAACTATGTGGGGAAAAACTGTAGTAATTCACAGTGTTTTAAAGAAAAAATTACAAAGTTAAATTTTTAACCAAATCAATATAAAAAAATTTCGGCAAAGATAATTTTGAAAAAAAAATATAAATTAAAAAAAACTGAAAAAAAAGGAAAAAACTCCAAAACACAGAAAAAAGAAGAAGAAGAAGAAGAAGGAAAGCACCGTAACAATCCACAGTAAAATGTGAGGAAAGCTACAATGCTTTCCCCACATGTTTTTGGTATAACAAAAAAAAACTATGTGAGAAACACTGTAGCAATTCACAGTGTTTTAAAGAAAAAAATTTCAAAGTTAATTTTTAACCAGCTTAATATTAAAAAAATAAAATCTAAAAAAAAATTATGGAAAGAAAACCAAAAAAGAAAAAAAAACACTGTAGTAATCCACAGTAAAATGTGAGGAAAGTTACAATACTTTCCCCTCATGTTCTAGGTATATTGTAATTTTAAAATCGAACTTCAAACATGATATACCTTTCCAAACTTCTATTCTTTACACTTAGATCCTCAAAATTTTAAATTATTTTCATTTTGATCTCAAAATCTTTTAGAATTCCTTGAATCCAATTTTCTTACATCTTGAATTCATCATCTTTGTATGCATGGCTTCATGTGTGAAGGCCTCATGTAGATGCGGAAGTCCATGCATCTCTTCAATACATACCAAATTAGGCTTGGAATGAATGCTAACAGTGGCTAGGTTTCTATTGCCTTGTCTGTTTTTCTATGGTTAAGGAAAAAAGCTAGGTTCCAAGTTTTTAATATCACACTCGAATTATTAAAGATATTTCTGTGAGAGGAAGAGTTGTGTTTGAATGTAAAAGAAAACTTTATTACGTATTTTACATAATAAATATTTCACGTTAAAAATAAATAAAAAGGGTAAAATAATTATATTTTTTTTATCAATAAAGTTCATCTCGTTATATTGTGGCCTTTACACATATAGGTACAATTAGATATGGTATGCAATACGTCGTGGGTCTGTATTATTTTCTCCATAAAAATAATATTTAGGTATTGTAAGCATGTTTTAAAGAGAGAAAAAAAATTTCAACAACTCGGGTTATAGTCTCGAGTGGTCAAATAAATTAGTTTTATTTTAATTAAATAATAAAAAAATAGATAAAGATCATAAACAAACAAAAGTTTTTTTTTTTTTTTCAAATAGCGATCACTATAACTTAGGGAAACAAAAACCTTTTTTCAAGAGTAGAGAAACGGTGTAGTTCAATTTTTAGCTAATTAAGTAAAGAGGGATGAAATTGGATTAAAAAAAGGACAAACTAGCTCAAGTCAATCCGAGTTAGTATGATAGATATATAACCTAGGTAATAAGGGTCAAGCTAGCTCGGGTTAACAACTAAACTCGTGTTTTTAGTCATGAGATTAGAATAACTCAATAGAAAAAAAAAACCACAAAGCTAATTTTTTGTTTTTTTTTGAAAAAGATGTCAAACGATTAACTTTTAAAACTCGTGACTTAGATTATTAAACTAGAAGTACCATACATGGAAAAACTATGAAGCCACCCAACAAATCAAAAGTTAAAGGAAGAAATCAGAAAAGAAAATCAATTACACACAAGGATCCAAAATATAAACAAAATAATAATTAAATGAATGAGGATAAAATTAAAATTAAAATAAATTATAGGGGCAATTGTTGATTTTTTATTGAATGGTTAAATTGAAAAAAAACTTTAATAAAAGGACAAAAATATCAAAAGAATGAGGAAAATCAAAACCAATAAAATCTTTAAAAAATGGTCTAGAAAAAAAATCAAAATAATAAGGATTAAATTGGAAAAATAATATATAACAAATTAGAATTGAAGGATGACATGGAAAATAATAAAACTCTTACAAAAGGGCAGAGAATAAAAACTTAAAATCAAAAAAATAAAAACTGAAGTTGAAATACCAACAACAAAGAGGACCAAGCTATAGTTTTCAGAGGTGGAGAGAAAAAAGAATAAAGAAAACAAAGAAAGCTCCATTGGCAACAAACTGCATCACTACTTCCACTAACACGCACTGCCCCAACATGAAGAGGACGTGATATCACTTCCAATGACATAATAGAATAACATTTTGCTGCACATGTCAACACCTTTTTCCATTTAATCTACGTAAAATAAACAAAAATTTCTCTTCTTTAAATTGGTAGTAAAAAAACCTTTAGTGAAAAGACTAAAAGGCCCCAAAATGCATGCTTTATTTTTTTTTATTTCAATGGTAAAATAATAATTTCACTATTTTTCAAAAAGTGAATAGATAGAAATACCATTGTCTATCATTTTTTAAATTCTTGACTTGAAGGGTAATTAAGTTATTTTATTGTGCTTAAAAAAATTAAAAAAAACACATACCCTTAATTTTTCATTTAATAACTAAAGAGTTGTGTGAAATGATCAATATACCCCTAACACCAAAGTATTTGGATTTTTAAAGGCAAAACAATAATTATACTATAATCATGAATAGTGAAAGAAGTCTGTTTACATTGAATTTGCCTTTTGTTTTAGCTTTTTTTTTATTATTATTATAAAAATAAAAAATCTTATATTTTTTTAACAAAGGCAGCTTGTGCAATATGCGATCAATGGCTTTAGTTTTGCTTCGTGTTTGCTCCAATCCTTTCGCATCATGGATAGGCTCGAGTATACATAGTTTACAATCGACAAGTGGCCTTCTCTTGGAAAAGGGCCGAGTCAATTTTTTTTTTTTTTTTTTTTGTAATATGTAAAAAATATATTCAGGCGCTGCTGGTGGGTTTTAAAGGAGTTAAACAAGTTATTTTCATTCAATTATATAATAACGATATTATATGGAGAAAAAGTGATAACGATAAGCCTTAAAACAAGAGAGATTGTTAAAAAAGAAAAAAAATTACAAAATTTAATTCCAAGATAAGTAATATTAAAGGATAAAAAAATGATGAAGCTAAATTTTATAAAGAACCTAATTATTAAGGATAAAACCGGAAAAAAAAACAGCCCAAAAAAACTATCAGGTTTTCCTGGCCAAACTTGTTGTTTAGACTATGAGATCATGATAAAATGATTGAAAGGAAACCAAAAAAATATCAAAGCTTTTTTTTTAAAATGAACAATATCGAAAGATGAAATAATAATAATAATAAAAAAACAATGTCAATTCATGTAAACCTTTTAAATCCGTGACTCGAGTCACTAAATAAAAAGTACTTTATCTGGAAAACTATGAATTCCAATCTCTAATAAATCAAATGTTAAAGGATGAAATTGAAAAAATAATTATATAAAAAATAAAAAATAATAATTAAGAAAATAAGAATCCAGGTTAAAAATAAAAGGTAAATGAGACGAATATCTATTCTATTTCACAGAACTCTTAAGAAAGCTGATTCAATACAACTGAGTAGGAAAACCAACATCCATCAAAGTATCTCTGATGAAATCCCATCTCAAGCAATCATAAGCCTTTTCCAGGTCCACTTTAATAGTCATTTAACATTTTCTCCTTTTAATATTTCTTATAGAATGGATTACTTCCTGAGCCACCACTATATTATTATCAGTGATCTGTCTTCTAGGCACGAAACTACTCTGATTAATAGAGATTAGTTTTAACATCATGAATTTAAGGTGATTAACCAGAAGTTTTGTTAGGATTTTGAAATTGACATTGCATTGGTCTACAGGCTGAAATGGTGCAGATACTATGGTTTTAGCACCTTTGGAACTAAAACCAAGAACGTCTGGTGAATCTCGGATACATAAGCTTTTCCTTTAATAACATTTTTGACTGAATCTAGCAGATGATCTCTTTTCACCTGGTTAATAACTAAAAGAACTCCTTGAACAGGAAAACTCTGACCTGACCCCTCTTCTCTGGCAAAACATTTTTTATAAAACTTTACTGTCATATTTTTTAGACTATCTTCATCCCACACCCACTGACTGTTAATATCCTTCAGACATCTAATATTGTTCTTCTGAACCTTAATGACTGCTTTTGTATGGAAATACAACGAGTTTTTTTTTTTTTTTATCTCCGAAAGAAATCCATTGGCATCTAGATTTCTGACACCAAATTTTTTCCTCCTGAGTTAAAATTTTATTATATATTCCTTTGTTAAGTTTGTTTCCAATCTATGCAAGAACGAATTCCTTCCATCATTTAAGGCTTTTTGTATACCCCCCAAGTCTTGCAAGCACTTTATTTCTCCACCAACAATCATGCACCAAGTCGAAAAAAGTTACATGTGATGTCCAGGCTGCTTTGAATCAGAAAAGACGACAAGTTCTTTGGAAATTCATGTCTTTGGTGGAGAGCTTTGCAAGGAGAGGATGATGATCCACAACTCGTGGTAGCACCTTAATACATATGTCTGGAAATTTCAACCTTAGTCATTACCGAAAAATTAGTAAATATAAATAAAAACACCAACAGAAAAATTTTATTGGTAGATAGCAATGAACTTTACTTATAGAATATTTTCTCGCTATATCCATCGGCAAACATTAATGAAAATATTATCTTAGTATATACTAAGAAAATTACAATGAGAAAAGAAAGAAAAAATCTAAAATTTAAAATGACGTGTTATTTTTGTAGACAAAATTACTTACGAAATTAACCCGTCAATGAAATCCTTTGATAAATCCATCAATAATATTTAATATATGACATGACAAGTAACCCTTCTTCCCCTCTCTCATTTCTTCTTATTCCTCCAAAAAACAAACAACACACCTTCTTCCCCACAATTTTATCATGAATCAACTTCCCTCCATAAATTCGGTCATCCCAACAATTAGTTTATCAGCATCCTTGATTTGATTCAATTTTTATTAAGGATTTATCACTTCAAGTAAGCAACTATCTATTTTTTATTTGAACTCAATTTTAAAATGTTAATTTTTATTGCATATTTTTGGAGTATATGTATTTTGTTTGGGTGTTTACTTGTTTTATAGCCTTTTTCATATAAATTTGTTGTATAAATGTATGATTTGTACATGTTAAGGTTTGTTTGAGAGTTTGTAAAATTATATTTATTTGTAAATTAATGAAATTTATTTTGAATTTGTGACTTGGGTGTTTTGTGATGGAATAAATAATTGCTTATTTAATGGGTCCATTTTATATTTTGTTAATTTTATTGTTGAGTTAAAATTTCAGTAAATGTATAGAAATTTGAATTTATGTAGGTAATTGATAATGAATTAGGAGTACTATTAAAATAGATTGAATAAGTTTGAGTTAAACAAATATTAGATAATTTATTTAGTTCATGTAATTAATTAATGCATGTTGTCATCAATATTCTATATAGGTTTGATATAAGTAATAGATGACCAGTCATAGATGCATCAAGATTCACCCGAAAGGTTGCGTAGGATGAATTATTATAATTGGGTTCAGGATTTTATTAATTATGCACTATCTAATCTGAGAAATATTAGTGGAAACAGTATTAAATGTCCATATAAGAGGTGTAAGAATAAAAAAGTTTATCTAAATATTGTAACGATACATCTTCAACAAGAAAGGTTCATTGAGAAATACCTTTGTTGGTTTGCATATAGAGAACCACATGTTTCTTACAAGACCATGATAGAAAAGATAATTGGGTCAACTTTTAGTTCTAGCAGTGTGTATAGAGTTGAAGATGACAATCATAATCCTTATAGCAATATAATTATGGATGTGAAGGAATCATGGTTATAACGGTGAATGTTCAATCGCAGATGAAGAACCTAATGCAAACACGACCAAGTTTTTTTTTATCTTTTGAAAGATTCTGATGAACCATTATGGGGTGAATGCATAAATCATAATAAATTATAAGTCGTTGCACAAGTGTTCACTATCAAGGCAGATCATTGGTTGAGTGAGGTCAAATATAACATAATAGGCTGAAAGAGAACTTTTAATGATGAACCGCCGATTTTTGATACTAGAAAATTGACATATGTCCAAAATTTTAATACAGAGTTGACTGAGTGCAGAACATGTGGGCATTCTCGTTATAAACCCATGACCGGCAAGGGAAGGACTTTTGTCGCACACAAAAAACTTAGATACTTTCTAATTACACCTAAATTGCGGGGGTTATTCATGTCACCAAAGACTGCTAAGCATATGATACAACACCAATTATATGATGTGGTGAATGGAGTGATGGTGCACATTTTCAATAGTGAAGCTTAGAAATATTTTAATAGGGAATGTTTTTAGTTTTCAACGGAATCAAGAAACATGTATCTTGGGTTATATATAGACGAATTCGGTCCATTCGATTCATTTGCTACTTCTTATTCTTATTTGGTTGGTGATACTCACAATTTACAACTTGTCATCGAGGATGTGTATAAGGCCGAAGTTCATGTTTTTATCTACGGTCATACCCGATTCTAATTGTCCAAGTTGGAATATAGATATTTGTCTACGACCATTAATTGATGAGTTGAAATTGTTGTGGTCATCTGAGCTTTGGCTTATGATGCATCAAGGAAAAAAAAAATTAAATGAAGGCAACTTTGATATAGACTATCAATGATTTTTCTACATATTAAATGGTTTCTAGTTGGAGTGCGCATAAAAAACAGCATGTCAATATGTTAACAAATGGTGGTAAAATGATTTTTTTATTGTCACTGATGATTCTTGCCAACAGGTCAAAAGTCTTCTTTTGTAGACTATAGTTCTTAGATGCGAATCAAGCTCGATGAAGCTTTTTGTGAAAATACACTGGCAAAATGATGATTGTAAAAAGGGGATGCAAAAGCTCTTGCATAGCCTAACTCAATACATTGTGGTATATTGGTTTTCAACTATTTTTTTTAAGTTATTATTTTTTTGAATTTGCTTACTTTTTTTTAGGATACATATAACACCATGGTAAAGGAGAAATACGAGGATGATCCTTTACCCATCCAGATCTCGATGTGGATTTATGGTTGGAGGCAGGATTGTCTATTGCACCCAATAGAAATCTGGTTGTACGGTCTCTCTAACATTACGACCAAGGACTTACGGACAACCCACAATGTTTCAACCATTTGATGCTCTCAATTGGTTTTAAGCACTCAAACTCCAGAGTTCGATATGATTTTAGACTAGCTTCAAGTTTGGATGACCTATATTACTATTGATTATGCATGACTATCTACTGAGACAGCTGAACTTGGCCTATTGGTAATGGAGATGAAATCACAGATGAGTGGTACAAGTGCTCTCCTTTATTGGCCCTTCGGTCCTAGTTAAGACCCGCCTCCTTCTTATCTTCTAGCACTTATATTCTAGATTAATTATATTTGAACTTATAAATGTTTGAATTTGTAATAATATATTGATTTTTATATTAATTTATTTTATTTTAATTATTTTCTACTTTTATTTAATATATTTTCTTTTTAAATTAAATTATTACTAAAGATATCTATTGGTATATTCTATATAATTGAAAAAGAATTATTGCAAATGTCACTGTTATTATTTAATAACTGATGGAATGGCATACGATCTTATGTCGGTTATTTGTCAAATTCACTGTAAGAAATATCGACAGACAAGAAAATCACCAATGTAATTTCATATAGTTTTTTTGTCGGTGATATATCATATTTACCGTTTGTAAATCCACTGAAAAATTTGTCACCGACAAACTCACCAACAGATGACAAATCACCAACGATAGTTTTTCCAACTAAGTATTTATGTCTATGAGCCTGGTGATAAAATTCATGCCGACAAACAAAGAGTATAAATACCGAAAAAACATTTCGTCAGTAAATCTAAAAATTATGGTGGTGAGCGACTAATTCCCAAATCCTCTATCAAGCCTCTCATAGACTTTAAGATACCCTCCACTTTCTTGTCTGTAAAGATTAGACCAACACTGCCTAAATCCATCATGTACCAGGATGTGAATCAAATGTCTAGATGATTTCAGCACTGTTCTATCAACTATGATTTACTCCACAATAACCAAATACCGTTTGCTTTCACTCAAAAACTAGCATCAAATTTTAGTTTTCAATTATTTTCTCTGTTGCCCGACCACTAATTCTTGGTTCAGTTATTGCTGTAACATAATTTTGAAAATTAAGGATTGACAGCAAGGCTCGTTGATTCTTGTTTTCTCTTTAGCAGACAATTTAATTAACGGGCAATCTTTCCTCTTCTCCCACATCACCCCCTTCATCATGGTCTGAAATATACTCATCCATTTGACAGGCTTCAATCATCTTCTGATCCAAATAAGAGACTTCTACAAGGGATCGAGTCTCTATAGCTGAGACCCTCTTCGATTTCAACTTGCTTTCCTGTATTTACTTTGATTTTTTTATTATTATTATTAATATGGGTATCCAAGTCAGCTTGTGTGTACCTCAACTAATCCCATGAACCCTGAAGTTAACAATCATGTAAGCCTCTAATGACCATCATATTAGCAACCACATGGCTCGAACTTGAGACTACAAGGAGAGCAAACCTATTGGTCTCAAACTCTTATTACTGAGCCACCTACTAGATAGTTAACTTTGATTTTTTTTATTAGAACATGATAATAAACCAGCTTCCTCTAGTGAAATCTAAATGTTATCACCGAAATAAAACTAAAAACCAAATTAAAAGTTTTATGTTAGCTTAAACAGAATAGGATGGACAACATAAAAGCAATCAATTTAAATGTAACCTGAAAGGTTAGCTTGGTGGTTAGAAAGGTTTGTTTCATTTATTTTATTTTTATTTTTTAGATTTAAATTTAGAGACTAGCATTATAAAGATTCATTAAACATCTCTAAATACATTAGACTGATATAGAAAGTGTATGCTTTTAAAAGGAGTGCTTTTAAGATCGCTTAGAAAAAAGAACTTAGTCTCAAATTAATGTATAGGTTAATCCAAGGATATCCCTTAATTACCATTGAAAAAAAAAATTAAATGGATGAATATTTTTAAAAATAATAGACACTATATTTGATGATTTATTGCTTTCTTTAATTATAGAATGAAAACAATTTTGTACACATTAGAGGTGAACATAGCTTGAAACGTTCAGCTTAGATAAAAAAAAAAAAAATTCAATCAAATTGTTTATTTTGATTTGAACCAAAATAAATTTAACAACTAAATTTATGGTTTGGTTTAATTTAGTTTATTTTTTTAATTTATTAAAATTGAATAAAATCAATTTGAATTAGTGGGTCTTTAACTGGGGCATTTGTTTAAAACTTTAATATATTGATCAATTCTGTTTAATTTAATTTGACTCGGATCAGCTTTTTTATTTTTAAAATCAAAATCTAATGAAATAATTTTTTTAAAAAAATTCTAACCAAAATGATTCAATAAACTAGAAAAATTGTTCGGTTAAGTTAATTAATTTCTTAAAAATCTTACTGATATTTTAAATAATCGGATTAATTTACTTATCCTACTAAACATATAATTCATTACTTGAAAAATAAAATAAAATAATCAGGTACTATTTTTAATAAGATAATGTTACGAGAGAATCTAAATCTACCCACCCCACCCCCACCGCACCCCACCGAAATGGGAAAAGAAAAATATTGAGGATTCTTATCCAACCATGTGGTTGGAACTAAAGCCATCATGGCATCATCATCCGAGCGCATGTGAATACTTCGGTACAAAAAGACTGGCTTGTAT
>Ga0325414_1006974_pt1 | contig 12007 bp, 6 predicted proteins | sample PopdelMetagenome_8_FD_206183 | JGI IMG/M metagenome (GOLD analysis project Ga0325414, IMG submission 206183) | Populus deltoides microbial communities from Bellville, Georgia, United States - Leaf-PdKOR-R3 | ecosystem: Host-associated > Plants > Phyllosphere > Phylloplane/Leaf | place: USA... | reverse complement strand
TGAAAAGGGACGTGTGTATATATATATATATATATATATATATATATATATATATATATTCTAGCTAGTGAAAGGCATTAATTTCTTGGGTTTGAATTAATATCAATTAATACGTTTACAAATCCTTACATAGAGAAACTTAACAAGACTTTCCGATGTAAATCTCACTAATAAGTTGATGGTTCTTTTATATAAAAAAAAAAAATTATGGTCATTTCGGTTCTTGAACAAACGATAACACACCTTTTGCTGTGTTGTTGTATGGGTCATGGTACAAACAACTATATTCTTACCATTGTAGTGTGGGCTATCCAACTCGTGCAGCACACACCTATATATGTTTTTGAGTTCTAAGAAGTCAAAACATGGTGTTGTGCATCGCCCATGCTCATAAAATTTTAAATGTTTTATTGACATATTCTCTGCAAGCACAGTACACTTAGATTAACTTCTCATTGATGTATTCTTTCATCGAGATCCCATTCAAATCACGATAACATTTTCTTGTTCCTGAGTGGGCTTCTTTAATTCTTTTAGGTTTGTGCTCTAAAAGATCTGCCCGATTTGGATTTACACATATAGGGCAAATGCCCCCAATACCGTGTCTTTTTGCTACAACTTCATTTTTTTTTCAATTTATTTCATGCCTTCCACAAAATATTTGACGTATTTATCAAATTATTCGATTGATAAATCATCAACAGGTTCTCCAAGCACATTGAAAATTCGTCCTAGAGTCGCCCCGCCGACTGGAACACTTAGGGGAGCTCCTGTGTCAATCACTTTCATTCCTCTCATTAGACCATCTGTAGCACTCATAGCTAGAGCTCGAACTCGATTATTTTCTAATAATTGTTGTACTTCACAAGTGACATTAATTTGTTGACTGAGAGTATCTTGACCCTTAACTACCAGAGCGTTGTAAATATTAGGCATCTTGCATGGGGGAAAAACTACATCTAGCACTGGGCCAATGATTTGAGCGATATGTCCCAGGTTCTTTTTTGCACCACATTCCTAGCCAATTATAATTGCAGTGTATAATGTTGTTCTATTCAAATCAAGAGCCTCCTTTCTCAACTATTGGTTATTTCTAACCACTTCACCAATGATAATGCAGACACTACAACGAATGATAGAAATCAACCATTTCTATCAATTAATTTTCATACAACTTTCTAATGTGAACTAATATGAACAAAGTTCATAAATACCTTAAGTCATTAGCTAAATGAGAGGTTTATAAATTTCTCAGATTCAAAAATTTATTCTTTTAGTTTTCTCGTTCTCTCTTATAAACTTATTAACTTAAGCATCAGAGAGGTCCTCGTTCCACAAGAGACTTATTTTTCAGGAATAATCAAGCTCGAAAATAAAATCCCAATTCAAGCCCACACATCTTGGTCCATGATCGCGACCTTTGGAAAATCCAATCTTTATATGAAATTTGTTCACGACATCATCATAAATGATGGCCAAATTTAGTGGTTTGGTTGATTTTCTATGTTTGAGTTGTTAGTGTAGATATTATCCTGTAGCTAATCGGTTGGTTACACATGACATTGACTTTATTCATGTAAATATATTTAATTTTAATAAAGGCTTTATTTATCTTTAATATTCATTAAATATTTGATTAATGAATCTAGAGTAAATATAAAGTCTTTAAGATAAAAATATTTTGCAAGAGAAATTATGAAGTTGTTATAATTATGAGATTAATATTGCATCAAAACATTATTTCTAAATGTTCCTAGTCAATACTCTATTAAGATTGATTATTAATTAAATTAAGTTCTTGAGATTATATTCTTTTCTTTATAAAAAAAAAGCAATTGTTCTTTCCTTTTTTTATTGTCATTATAGGTTCTTGCTAACCGATCATTTTTATAGAAAAAATAGAAATGATTTCTTTGTAGGTAGAGTTGAAAAATGATGTTGCATTGTTGGTGTTGTTGGGTGAAGAATTGTATGATGTGGTCTCACAATATGAGGGCATTTTGTTTGGTTTTCAATCCAATAAGCAGACGTTTCTTGGTTTTAGTGTGATCCAAAATTGGATAAAACAAAGTATTTTTTAGGAGATTCTTTATTGAAAGACTAATTTTCTCCACTATAATCTGAATGTCATGCATATTGAAAAGAACATGTTTGAAAAATATTTTAACATGGTGAAAAACATGAAAGGGAAGACAAAGGACAACATGAAGGCTAGAATGGATATACCTTTATTTTTGTCATCGTAAGAATATGAAGTTGATTTATGATGGGATATGGGTCACAAAGCCCAAAATCAGCTTTGCCTTAGATAAGAATGCATAATTACTAGTCTACCAATGACTTAAGAGTCTGTGTGTTCCTGATGGATATGCTGTAAACATATCTAGATTGATGAATTTGGAGAATAACAAACTGTCTGAAATGAAGAGTCATGACTGCCACATGTTTATGAAAATATTCATTCCACTTGTTTACCAGGATTTATTACCAAAAAGGATATGAGATACACTCATGGAGATCAATCACTTTTTTAGAGATAGATGCTCTAACAAGTTACATAGAGAAGCTTAGAATGAATATCATACATTTATCGTTTAAGGAAACATTTGGAGGCCGTATCCAATATAGATGGATATATCCATTTGATAGGTTGGGGATTACACATGCATCCTAATTAAATTTTTATTTTTTTTAATTTAAAACATTCATTTAATTCCAGGCAGATACTTGTTCAACCTTAAGAAAAAAATTAAAAACAAGGTGCATATTGAGGCTTCAATATGCGAGGCTTATATTATTAAAGAGATTTTAACATTTATTTGATAACATTTTAGGCCTCACTTGAAAACAAGAATCAATCGCGTTTCAAGATATGATAATGTTAGGAAAGTGCCTTCGAGTGAGAATTTGTCAATATTTTCCTATCCTGGATGACCTTTATAAAAAATTACAATGACGAGAAGACACTTGACAAAGATCAAATTCAGACATACTTATAATTATGTGCTATTTAATTGCGACGAATTGAGACTTTTTATTCAGTTAGTACAATATTAACATGTTGTTATTTTAAAATAATTTCTCTTAAACGCTCATAAACTAATAGATTGAATAATTCAACGAGGCAACATTGTTAATTTTTACTTTCTCAAAATTCACATCTGACTGAATCTTAAATTTTTCAATTACAAGATGAATAATTTGTCACGTGGTTCAAAACACATGTAAGCAATACTTAATAATTGTGAACTCTCATAATACTTAATTTTATTATACTTTTCTCTTTAACTGTTGATGCTTGTAATCTTCTACCAAGTTTATCAAATAGAAGGGAATACTAGTGATTGTTTGAATTTACCATGTTTGGATCCTGAAATAAAGGTTAAGTGTTATAACAGGTATTTCATTAATGAATATATCTTTTATACTGAAAAGTGTGGTTAGGGTAGAAAAACCTATAATAATGAAGTTTGTGTTAAGAGATTAACTTTTATTTAGTTTAAAGTTGTTTATTATAGAAAGCTAGAATAGGTGATTGAATCGCAATATCATAACAGGCATAATAAAGTCTTTTTATTCAAATGATATTGATATAATACCACTAATAGAGGAATCATAGTAAATCTCCACTATGGTTTGGTTGAAATTAATACAAAGGTTAGACTTGGCAACGCAATGATGTCTTTATTTTTATCAAGCAATGCCAACAAGTTTATTACACATACACTCCTTCCTTCAGAAAGGATTGTTCTAAGGTTGATTGGTTATCCGTTGTGAAAACCAAACCTAGAGGTGTATGTAAGTTGTTCTGGATGGTAACGATGAAGTAACCGTGAGAATGATGTCTTTCAGCTTGATAAGTTAGTTGATCCATATTGAGCTGTTCTGTTTATTGATTTAGAAGAAAATCTAATTTTCATGTAGTTGAGGATATTTCTATTGATATTGATGCTAAGGAGTTAAATGATATATTGAGAACCAATGGACATATAAAAGTTGATGAAGATGATAAGATCGACGAGCTTCATTTCATTAAAGAAGATTATGATAAACATGATGATGATGAAATTAAAGAAGAAAAAGATAATTCTGATTAAAAGTATTTCAAACTAATTTTATTTGTAAAACATCAATGTGTAATGAAATTGACTTTAATATAATTTTTACATATGTTATTGCTTTACAATGAACTATTATTAACATATTTGGAACGCTTATTGTTGTGATTTTATTATTATGTTATTGAACATAATTCGTTTTACCGTTTTGTGATTTTATTGTATTCACAAGTTTTATAGGTATGGAATACAAAAATATTGGGGAAAAAGTTATTGTTTTTGACCAATGAAAATATGGATAAAATATAAAATACTTACAGAATTACTAATGGATTAAGTCCCTAAAAAATTTTAAAGAGTTGGAAAATAATTATAGGACTTTTCCACTGAAAATTAAAGATAGAATTACCGACAAACTAAGTCCCTTACAAAGTTGGAAAAATATTATAAGACTTTGCCACTGAGAATTACAAATTAAATTACTGATGGACTAAGTCCCTTAAAATGTTTTAGAGAGTTGGAAAAAAGTTATAGCTCATTGCCACTAATAATTACAAATAAAATTACTAACAAAATGAAATTTTGTTAGAAAAATTTAATGGAGTTATGGAAATTTTTAGGGGTTCTAAAAAATTTTTAGTTTTAATTATCGATAAAATTACAAATAGTCTTCAAAAACTAATAAATATTTAACTATACATCAGTAATTATGTTAGTAAAAAACAAATTAATAGAATAGTAGAATCCCTAATTCCTAAAAATATCTTGTCTTCCTCTTTTCCACCTCCTAATCCATCATCCTCTCTCCCTATCTTCAGACTAATGTCCTCCATCATCATATCTCATTCTCTTCACCTCTCTCTCCATCGTCCTCACTCCTTCTCTTCCCCTTTCCATCCAATATTGTAAAAAAAATTCAAGCATGTATATTGCTTCATTTTATTACTTTTTCCTTGAGATTGGGTATAATATGAATTATATTAAGGTATTTAAGTAATTAAGAGATGATTGATCACCCTAAGTGAATTAGAAAAAATACTATATATGTTCTTAAATAATTTTGATTGTAAATCCTTGCACTAGGTGAAATGAAATTTGAAAAGAGTTTCAAATTTTATTCAAATAATTAATGACTATAGTGTTAAGAACAAACATTATTTGACAGAGTAGACGCATTTTATGCTATAATATCTAAATTGAAACATTGTTGATGAAGAGATAATAGTTATAGTGAGAAATTAGTTACTGAAAGGTTAAGTCAAACCATTTATGAGTTACCAAATATTTAAGGAATCATGACAGGTTGCTAGACATTATACTTGATCTTTAAATATAAATCAATTAATAATAAATTATTATTTTTTCAATTTATTTAATCATATTTTATTTAGAATTGTGATTTATATTTGGACCATCTTAATAGAAAACTTAATGGGTCACACATATAAGAACTGTTGGTTAGAAATTAAAATGGGATGATTAATCAAGTGTGACTTGATTATAAATAAGTTTTAGAAATTGAAAACTATAATGTAATTTATATAGAGAATTACAATTCTATATATATAAAAATCAAGTAGAGACTTGATTGAATAAATTTCTAAAATTATCCTGAAATAATATATGTGATATTATTTAGAGGGCCAAGTGATATTTTGTTATTTATTTGGTTTTCAAGTTTCCCTAAATGAAATGTTATACCTTTTATTTTTTGTTTAGTATGTAATACAGTGCAGAATACCTAAAAACACAAAAGAAAAGAGTTAATACTCAAAGGCATAACAATCCATCTCTCCTCAAAAGGTTATAAGATTTCTTACTTATGGTTTGTATGGATTAATATTAGAGATCAGACACTTGGACGACTTGTGGTTTGCGACAACCCAGTCTTGAAACAATTATTCAAAGCCAAAATAAATATATGATTTTCATGTAATCTTCATATAAACTTTAAACAACTCTAAATTAGTCTAACATGATCTTGAGACTCTAAAAAAAAAATTAATTTACCATTCCCGCTACATGTATGTTATTTTCATGTTATCGTCAATTGAAATATATTTGATGTTATAAGATTAAGTCACGTATAACTCACTTATATAATTTGGATGAGTTATATCATAAAAATCTGTTTTTCTAAATATTTTTTTATAAAATATAAAAAGTTGAAAAAAATACAAAAGTGATCTTGGCCATTTCCAGTGCCCTTTTGTTTTTGTACTTACAAAGTTTCCTAAAAAGTAGATAAAAAATCCAAAAAAAAAAAAACAAACAGGAATTGAAAGTGAGCTTGCCATGCCAAAGACACCCTACCACTTAGATTTTTGAGTGTTGTGCTTGGCTAAAGACAAAAAGAAAAGGTATAGGGGGCAGGTGTAGGATTATGAAGGAACGGACAAGTTGATGTTAAAAAAGCAGAAGAAAAATTAAGAGTCCAAGCGAAATGGGGACGAAGGAGAGCAATAATGCGAAGACGAAAAACAATGGTGGGGAACTTGCGCAATAATTGTGTAGAAAATTGACCAGCCATCCGATCCATTCAATTTTAGAAGGAAGGAAAGCACGAGAGAAGAGGGGCAATAAAATATGGTTCTGACTAACCCCTGGGAAAAGAGGAAACAAGAGGCTGCTCCTCTCAGCTCCCTCACGCAGGGCCTATCCCATTTTTTTCAACACTTCAACTCCTTTTCTTCCTCTCGGCAACTCCTTGATCCTCCACCATTTTCAGCAGCTCCAACTTCCACCCGTGACAGCCACCACACGACAGCCCTCAAACCTCCACAAAACAGCCTCACAACAGACCTGTAACAACCCCGAAATCAGCACAGAAACAGCCCAGTAAACCACCTCCAAACAACCATGAAAAGCTTCAGCTACTAAAACACCATCTAAACAACCACTTTCCATACCATAAAAATCCAGTTCCAAGTCACCATAATACAGCCCGTAAATCATAACAAAACAGCCCCTACAAGCAGTAGCAGTAGCAACCAGCTATGAAGAAAAAAAATAAATGCAAACATCAAACTTCAATGTAGCAGAACTCCCTCTATAGGGATCTGTTTACTACTCTAGCAGTGGAGAATCAAAGAGAGAATGTAATAGTTTCAGACCTAGTAGGAGGTTTACCCATCACCACCGGCAATAACACCCAGCAGTGAAAGAAAGAGTAGACTTAAACTGAAAAACAGGAAAAAGATTAAAACTTCAACAAAGCAGAGCTCCCTTTACAATGTCCGTTTACTGCACCATCAATGGAGAATTGAAAAGGAGACAGAGAAGTTTTAAATCTATCAGATTCCAACCTTCAAAAGCAGCGGCTATTCTTCCCTCACATCCAATGTATTCCAGCAGTTTCCCTTGCCATCCAAATCTTGTCCAACCTTTTTTGAAAGGTCTCCTACAAATCTTGGATGACTTAATGTGTTATGATTACACGTGACAATGTGATTGTAGAGTTTGTGAGTAATTAATGGAAGGTAATGTGTGTGAGAGTTGGAATTTAGCATGTGTTAGAACAAATAACATAAAAAACAAATAAAAAGTACCATAAAAATTTGTTTTCTTAGAAAATTTGCATCATAACCAAGCTTTTCTTAAAAAAAATCATAAAAAATATATCTTTTGAATAATTTAATTTTTTTTGTTAAATACCATGTTTAGCAAAAAAAAAATATCATTTGTGTTTTTAGCATTTCTATAAAAAAAATATATATTTTTATTGCATGTATTTTTGGGCTAGATAACAAGTTTATTAGGCCCATTAAAAACTTAACCCAAACAAAATGATTTTTGAGGCTATATACCAAAAAATAAAAAATCATTTCTTTTAAATAAATAATGTTAAAAATAACAAGAGTTTTGAAATAAATGTTCAAAATGACATTCATGTAGACCCAAAGTTTATTTTTATCATTTCTGTTAAGCCAAAGCTCATTTTTTTCATTAATAAGGGTTCAATGCTTGTCTCAACTAGTTAGGAGAATATGCTTTTAAATTTTTAATAAACCCATTATAAATTTTGATGGTTCAACTCACTAACATGACTTGATCAATAATAAGCCATAGGTTATAAACAGAAGTGATCAAATTGTTCAATTTACTAATATGACTTGATTAATAAAAAGTCACAAGTTATGATTAGGAGTGATTTTGGTCACTTAGTGACATGTCTTGATCGATAAATAATCATATGTTGTGATCAAGAGTGATCAAAGAATTGTCTATTCTCCAATATTATTCAAAGATGGTAACTAAAAATAGCAAAAATATCATATCATAGAATTGCTAGGTTCAACTTTCAACCCAGCGTTTAACCCGCCAGAATTAACCTGTTGTTACATGGTAAATAAACAACAGGTACAACAAACTTTTAGCAATAAAAGATAACAATCAACAATACAACTTATCTCGGATATAATGTTTTAGAGTGATAATATATTCTGTTTAGCCTAACTTTGGATGATGTTGCTTCTAATTAAAGATAATCACAAAAAAATAATCAAGCCTAAATTAATATAAACAAAAGCATATAAAGATATTTGTCTTCCATTAATGTCGTTGAATGCAGAGGACTTTGTAGTCTTTTCTTTCTCTAAAAACGAAAAGATTCAGAGGATATAAATACCCCTTGAATCATTTAGGTAAAAAGTTAGAATTTTTCATCTTTTAAGATAAAGATATATAGATTTTAAAGCATTAACCAATTTAAAACTCAAAAACAAATATTTTTGTTCCTTGAATTTAAAACTCTTTTAAATCATTTATTGTCATAAGTCATTCAATATCTTTCCCATAAATATATAACTTTATCATTGGAGAGTCTTTATGTTCCCCGATTGTGACTGTTTTTGTAAATACTCAAACTTATATCATAAGTCTAAAGCTCCTTAGATTAAAAAAAAAAAATTTAAGCACTTGAATATATTGATTGATCACTATCTTAAATACTAAATAATCTCTTATTTACATATCTTGGATTTTGGAACATCATCAATAAAAATAATAGTTAAAAAATGATAAATATAAAAGTTCTTGTAACAAAAAAAATATAAATTTGTAACAATAAAAATGATTTAAGGGTGAAATAGTCAAGATTTTTAATCCAATTAATTTCCACATTAATTTTAAATGGTATAATTAAATTTAATTATTTTATTTAGAACATAAAAATCATAATATTTTAATGATTATGATTATTTATTTTATTTATTGATATATTTGTGTGCTCTCACCATTTTGAATAGTATTTGCAAATCAAATAAAAAAATTTACCTTTTAATTTATTAAAATAAATTCCCCTCTAAGTAAATCATAATCACCATCAATCCTTCTATATTATTTCTGCCCTTTTTAAAGAAAATAAAAATAAAAATCGTGAAGAAAAATGGGTATGCAAATGCAAGTCTATCAAAGTCCATGTTGAGGCACTGTCCTCAGCAGTAAATAGAACAAAAGATTGAGGACTCCGATGCAGTCCTTCTGTTATCCACACAATATCACGTCACGCTTTCCTCCTTCTTATTCTTCCTTCAAAACGTTAGCAGAAACAAAGAAACAACAACAACAATGGCTTCTTTAACGGTGCTGTCTTTCAATTTGAAGTCATGCCCTTTACACTCTTTCCCAACCCGAGTCTCTTATGGGTCCGCTCAACTCGCTCCCCTCAACAAGGTTAACAGCTCGTTGAGACTCAGTTCGTGTCGTAACATTTCTGGGTCTCGCTCACTTTCTCCTCTAAAGCCATGTTCTATCACCTCACTCACTCAAAGGTTCCAGTCTCTCTCCGTTTTCGCTGCTAAAGGCTATAAAATGAAAACCCACAAGGTCAGTCGCTCCTCATCTGTCTGTGGATTGGAATTGTGGTTTTAATTCTTTGTTGTTCGAAGTCTGTTGCTTTTTAAGTCAAATTTTCGAACTTTATGGCCCAAAAGAAAAGAATTGGAATGCTTCAAGTCTAGCAATGATTAGCTAAATTGATTTTCTTATTTGAAAGTCTTGAACTTTGTGTGGTTTTTGTTGTTCATAGGCATCGGCAAAGAGATTCAGAGTGACTGGTAAAGGGAAAATAGTAAGGAGGAGAGCTGGGAAGCAGCATTTACTAGCAAAGAAGAATACTAAGAGGAAATTAAGACTCTCCAAAATGGTTTGTCTCTTTCAACATTCTATTTCATGCTTTACCTCGCTAGCTAGTGTAAATAGATAAAGTATAATTAATGTAGTTCAATTTAGCTTTCGTTCTTGCAATGCATTAGTGTTTATTTTTTACTTTTTTGTTTTGTGTGTGTGTGCGTGCGTGAGAGAGAGAATTCTTGTTTTCTTTCTCTTTCTTTCAAATTGTTTTAGCCTATAGGTTTTTGTCATTGGCTTCGTATAGGATCGTGTTCCACCTGAAATTAGTTTTCTTTCTAAATGTCAATTTGGGTTTTTTGTTACTGTGTTTACATTTTATCCATAATTGTCTTGTTTTAGTTAAGTGATGGGAATTATGGACATGCTGCTCAATTTTATGTTAGAAAGTCATTCAGCTATCAAAAATGACTTATTGTTACAAAATACAGTTAAATGAGAGAATTTTGGCTGGTTATCTGGATACAATAATAAAAAAACCGATCTTTCATGTCAAAGCCATCATTATGAAGATGAAGATTAAATGCATATGTTTATATCAGAAGTTGGTATGGTGTCAAATTTGTTATAACATTGGATCACTTGTGTGTCAAGAAGGAAACTTGGAGGGAAGGCAGGGGGCTTGTAAGAAGAAAGAACAAGCTTTCAAAAAAACTTTGAATTATCTCATTTCAGAATGCTATTAGGGATTCTTCTTTCCAAAAAAATTTGGAGAGTAAACTACTGCAGGTTTTTTTGTTAATTTAAACATGATTGGTGGGAGACTGAAAATGTGAGCTAAAGGCTCGTTACATAGACGAAACAAATCTGGAGAAAATGAATATGGATTTATTAAGTTCTTTAGGTTACAGAAGTGTATTGGGGAAGAAACCGTGATTTAGAATGCTACATCTGAGGGTATCTTGAGGACGTCCTTCCTTCTTTATTTGCTTGTTGTTAGATAATAAGTTTTGGTGTCTTATTATGTACCTTAGGACTAGGCTCTTCTTTCCTGGAAGTCCAGGTCTTAAAGAAATTGGAGAAATATATTATCCTGATTCTTTTGATGTTCTGAATCTACTCTCCCTTAGCCCCTTTCAAGTTCTTATGAGGGTATAAAGCTTATGACAAGATGGTGGTTTTAGAAGGCATTATTTGTGGCCCAGCTTGAAGGTTTGAGTTTCAAGTAAGGAGGATTCAGGCTCCACATAGAAATTGTCGTCTTGGTCTAGCTGCCAGATAGGGTATTGTGAAGAATACTGTAGCTATTTAACCATAATCTAGTTTTCACTTCCAGTCTCTTGTTACCTCTGGCATGGAATTTCATTGGCGTTCCCCATCTTTTCTTTTTGCATAGAAAGCATCAATAACTTCAGTGAATGATAGATGGGTGACCACTTTGAGAGTTGGTATGTCTTAAGTATTTGGTCTTGAAGATATTCTCCTTATGTATCTGGTTTTTACAAGAGATACATTTTTATGGTTTTTAAAGGAGTTCCATGTAGTTAGATTCTAGAGAATTGAAATGGGTAGCGAGTTAAAAAGGATCAGTCAAGGAGGCTATGTGAGAATGGAGAGCAGATATAAAAGGGGTTTTTGCTGAGCTGCATGCCAATTCTCTATGGTTTTTAGCTGTCCTTCTGTGGGATTCAGGAGGTTCATTCCTTGTTAACATCCTTCTTTGCATGCTCCTGGAAATTAGAGAGCAAGGTCCTGTATTTAGGCATTAATTCAATCAAAGGACATATAAATCCTAATTTGCAGCTTAATACTCCTGAGTGACCCATTTATGCCTTCCCTCTAATGTTGTAGCATTTCCCTTACTAATGCTATTTTATTAC
>Ga0325414_1006972_pt1 | contig 12008 bp, 10 predicted proteins | sample PopdelMetagenome_8_FD_206183 | JGI IMG/M metagenome (GOLD analysis project Ga0325414, IMG submission 206183) | Populus deltoides microbial communities from Bellville, Georgia, United States - Leaf-PdKOR-R3 | ecosystem: Host-associated > Plants > Phyllosphere > Phylloplane/Leaf | place: USA... | reverse complement strand
ATATTAATCTCTTGTTTATGCTTTTCATTTCCTTTCCTTTACTTAGTTAACTTATATCTTATTTATGTTCTTATCTTGTTTATTTATGTTTCTCTCTTTCATTATGTTTAGCTAAGTTTATTATATCTAGCTAAGTTTATTATGTCAAGGTGAAAAGGTTACACTAATGGTGTAAGAATAAGTATAGTAGAAACTCAACATGGACTTTAATGTTTGATACTAACATGTTTTGTATTTGTTATCTTTTTCACTTTTAATACTTTGCTTGTTAAATGGTTAATCTAGATTTATGTTGTATAACCCTTGGTACAACAAATACTTGGCACTTTCATAGCCCAACCATATGGTATAACCAACAACTATGCTATAAAAGGAACTTGATTTGTTGTTAACATAAGTTATAATCATGAATACCTGACAACATTTACAAGTATTAGCATTATTCAAATAAGATAACTAATGTAATCATGTTAACAATTTATAATCTGATTGGAACCTCCTTTGTGTGTGGTTTCCAGTTGAGTAATAAAAAGAATTTATACTATACTTGTTTTAAATACCATTAGTGGATCCTCTAACCTTGACAATTATTTTATCCTTGTTTAATCCTTATATCAATATCACATCTCAAAGCTCTCTTCAACTAATTTTCTGTTATTATCTATTTCTTTATTTGTCGTTTATATAGGTAATCTCCTTGTGGTTCGACCTTGGTCTTGCCGGGTTAATTATTACTTCGACACTCCTACACTTGGGAGAAGACATCAACTCTTTGGTCGTGTCACCATACATATAAACCAGACCTAAATCCAAGTTCTACAGCTCCAGTTATGATCCAATAACCGAATGATGTTCCAGTGTGGACTGAACTAACATCTCTTTTCTAAGCTTAGCCCTCTCTTTGTCTTCTCAATTTCAGTAGTTAAACTCATCAATCAATCCTTTGATATAAAACCTTGATAAAAATGCATTTTTTAGTACTAATCACACCCCCCAACCAATTTGCAAGTTCTACAAGGCAAGGCATTCACCATTCAACTTCCATTAATCTATCCAAATTAATAAACTAACTCTCATTAAATTTATATATCTACTTCATACTGTTGAAACAAGATATTAATAAACCTTCTTTTTATGTGCTAATGTATGAAAACATAGATGATGAGGCTTTTATTGGAAGAAAACAATATTTTGTTCTAATGTTTTTCTAAGGTTAACTTCCTTGGGTTGTGATTATTATCTTTTTTTTAAAATATATATACATATAACTTAAAACACAATGCATCTTTAACTTATGTAACGAGCTTTTGACTAATGACTCCCAGACTAGTTGGTCTTAGGGCATTAGGTGTTGAGACACCCCTACGAGCTTAGTAACTCGGGTTGCAGATACTGATATGTAGATAGTGCAATGTTTGATTCTCTTAAGCTTCTCTTCTTAACCCATGTAACAAGCACAAGCCAATAGCTTTCAAGTTAGTTGACTTTAGGGTATTAGGTGTTAAAACACCCCTTCGGGCTTAATTGCTTAGGTTAGGGAGGTTACGAAATCAAACTTATCTACGTTTTTATTATCATCAATACTATTAATTTTTTTTTTGCAAATTATATACTATCCATTTCCCTTAGTTGTTACCTTTAACAAAAGAACATAAATAATGTAATAATCCAATGTGCAACCCACAATCATATGTTAAAGTGTGTGTGTGAAAATGAAGGTTTAAGAATACTTGTTAAATGAGTATATGAGCAGAATTAAGTGATAACAATGCGAGAGTTTGTAAACCTGAATATTTCAAGAAGTATTCCGATAGACCTTAATAAGAATATTTACTAAAATGCGTCTCAAGAGTCAATAAAATTTCTCTTTACTCTGCCATTCTAATAACAGTTTAGTTAAATGGTTTTAATAGTAGCAAAAAACAGTTAGTAAGTTAGTTTTTTTTTTAATGTCAACTACTACCCTTTCCCCCCAACCAAAACGAGATATTGTCCTCAATGTTCTAAGGTAGAAAGATAGAGTAAACAAGACATCACCTGAAGCAGCGACTACTGACAAGCCTGAAAGACACTTAAACAAATATAAGAGATAACAAAATAGAAACATATTATGCTATTAATAAAACCAAAAGACACAAGTTTTTACAAACTAAGGCTCAAATCCAATCTCAGCTTTTTACGGCTTTCCTTTTTTGACCAGTCTATTCGACATATGGAGGAATCAATTACAAGGATGAAAGATTGCAATTGATCAATCAGTTGTTCAGCAGTAGCAGCAAAGATTATGATTTGTCATCCGAAAATGTTAGAAAATTTTGTTCCATAGCATGATCAAGAAAAGACAACAAATGATCATAAAAACCATTAACATTGAGCAAACCTATAGGTTTCTGGTGAATGTTCAGGTGGGCCCAAGAGGAAATATGAAATATCTCTTCTAATGTGCCCAGACCATCTGGTAAGGCAATGAAGGCGTCAGCATGATCAAACATTGTATTCATTCGATTAGACATTGTGGAGACCTGTAGTTCCTCTCCAATTGTTTTTCCAATGATGTTCCCTTTTGCTAAAGCTTTAAGGACGACTCCCAAAACTTGACTGCCTCATAAAAATGCAGCTATTGACACACTCCTATTAACCCAAGGCTGCCTCTCCCATACACTAAATGAATCTTTCTCTCAGCTAGTACCTGACTAAGGTGATTTGCTAATTCTAAGAACTCTGTTTCCTTTCTAGGACTTGATCCACCAAAAACATAAATATTTTTATTTTATTTTAAGAGCCGAGGTAACCTCCATTTGTGACACTTTTCTATTATTGGTGGCTGTATGGGTTGAGTAGAAATGAGGTGAAGGAAAAGAAGATTTATAGATGAGATATTGAAAGTGCAATCATACTACCTATATGTAGGCCAACTAGAGTCTCTCTCTCTTTTTATTTTTTATCAAAACATGTGTATGTACAAGTAGTTGTGATTGTGGCTCACATCTTCCCTTGGTTTTACGTCCAAGAACGGCTTAAACGCCCTCTATGGGTCGGGGATAAGCTTCCCATCTAGTTTTCTTAAAAACTAACAAACAGGGTCTTTTTAGTCAGATTCCCAAGACTAAGTTGATCATTTTCTTTATGAAAATTAGGTTATAAATCATGAATTGTACAATGCATATCTCCACCAGGATACATCTCAAAAGTCAATGGAAGATTATCTAAAGATTCCTTATGTTTTGAAATAAATCCTAACTTTTGACAATTTTCACAAGCTTTGCAGAACACATGTGTGTCTTTGAACATGGTGGGCTAATAGAATCCATATTGTAAGATTTTTGCAGTTGTCTTTTTTGACGAGAAATGACTCCCACATGCCTCAGAATGACAAAGTTTAATGACACTATTTACCTCATTGTCCGAAATGCATCTTTGAAATATTTGATTAGGACACTATTTGAATAAGTAAGGGTCATCCCAATAAAAGTTCTTCACTTCGTTCAAAAACTTTCATTTTTCTTCGGTACTCTAGTGAGCTGGCAAAAATCCAGAAGTAAGAAAATTAATATTTTTAGCGAACCAAGGCATTGAACTAAGAGAAAGTAAAGATTCATCGGAAAGTAATCATCGATTGGTATGATGTCGGATGTCGAATCTATTGTCAATCTTGATAAAAGATCCGTATCAACACTTTCGATGCCTTTCTTGTCCTTAATTTCTTCTTCAGAATAAATCATTTGCAAATCTACATATTCGTCAAACTCTGTTTTACTCATGGTAGATTCAAATTGATCGTAAACTAATTCTTCAATAACATCTACTTCCTGTAAATCATTATCATCTCTAGGTTGCTTGCAAATGTTGAAAATATTCATCTCCAATGTCATGTTTCCAAATGATAACTTCACCAGTTCGTTCCTACAATTAATCAATGCATTAGAAGTTGCAAGAAATGGACGTCCTAAAATAATTGGAATTGAATTACATGCTTCAACAAGTTGTGTATCCAAGATAATAAAATCCACAGGATAAATGAATTTATCAACTTGTACTAACACATCTTCAATTATTCCTCTAGACACTTTTACAAATCTATCAGCAAGTAAAAGAGTTACAGAAGTTGGTTTTAACTCACCTAGATTGAGACTTTAAAAAACCGAATATGGAAGTAAATTCATACTAGCTCCAAGATCAAGTAAAGCTTTTTCAATTTTATGTTCTCCAATAAAGCATGAAATTGTAGGACAACCAAGGTCTTTATATTTCAAAGCATTATTGTTTTGAAGAATAACACTTACATGTTCGGCTAAAAAGGCTTTCTTTTTCACATTCAGTTTTCTCTTCACGGTGCACAAGTCGTTCAAAAATTTAGCATAAGAAGGTACCTGTTTAATAGCATCCAACAAAGGTATATTGATCCTTACATGTTTGAAAGTTTCAAAGATTTCAGAGTTGTGATTGACTTTTCTTTGTTTGGTCATGGCATGAGGAAATGGAAGTACTTTTGGGGAATCAATCTTTTCTTTGCAATGTTCAGGTTCAACCCCTTCCTTACCCTCAGAGACTAACTCATCGTCTTTCTCACAAGGTTCAAGAATGGGTTTTTCAATAACCTTACCATTGTGGAGAGTAATGACTGATTTGACTTGATCCAAGTGTTGGCTTCAAGAGCCACTCGCACTTGAATTGTATTGCCCTTTGGGATTTTACTATGGTTGAGATGGAAACTTAGCTTTTTTCTGAAAATTGAGAGCAGATGTGAACTTTGCAAGAGTATCTTTTAGATCTGCCGTGGTTTAAGCATTTTGAGTGTTGATTGTCTCCTGCTTTTCAATGAATGCATGCAATGTTTCCTCAAGATTTCTTCTAGGAAGTGGAGCATAAGGAGGTACATATCCATGAGAATTTTGGAAATTATGGTGTGCTTGAAACGGTGGCTGTGAAATTTATGTATTATTGTTATCACTCTTCCAACTGAAATTTGGGTGATTTCTCCAACCAGGGTTGTATGTTTGCGAGTATAGGTTATGATTGGGCTTTTGGAAACTGTTTAAAGCATGAGCTTGTTTATGGAGGCATTCCTTGAAAGAAGGCAAAGTTGGCCAGTCATTGGTTGAGTGTTCATTGGTTTCACAGATTTAACACACAATGTCTTGAACAGATTTTAATTTAGCACTCCTTTTCAATTCTAGTGCCTCGACTTTTCTAGCTAAAGATACAAACTTGGCTTGGAGGTCATGATCTTCCTAAAGGTTGTACATACCTCCACTAGATGTATGAGGTTGAGTTTTACCCGGTGCCTCATAAGTACTTGTAGTGTCCTAATTTTGAGCATTTTCAGCTAGCAAGTCTAGATACTCCATTGCTTCATCAGGGTCTTTATTTTCAAAAGTTCCATGGCACATCAATTCCACCATTTTTCTATTTTTAGATGTTGACCCTTCATAAAATTGTGAAACCAATTTTCATGTTTCAAAACCATGATGAAGGCAAGTATTAAGCAAGTCTCCATACATATCCCAACATTGGTAAAATGTTTCTCTTGGTTTTTAAGTGAAAATAGTGATTTGTCTTTTGAAAGAGTTTGTTCTGTGAGACGGAAAAAACTTCTTTAAAAATTATTGTTGCATTTCATCCCAAGCACGAATGGATCCTAGTCTCAAATTTTATAGCCATGTTTTAGCTTTATCTTTTAATGAAAAAGGAAAAGGCTTTAATCTAATGGTGTCATGCTACAATTTGAGTCATTATAAGTGTTACAAATTTCTTCAAATTCTCTCAAATGCAAGTATGAATTTTCTAGATCTAAGCCATGAAAAGAAGGTAAAAGTTGAATAATGCCTGACTTAAAATTAAAGTGAGATGCATCAAGAGGGAAAACTATACATGAGGGTGCACTTGTTCTTGTAGGATTCATGTGGTCTCTAAATGTTCTAACTTGATTATTCTCATTATGAAACGACTGATTATCCTTTTCGGCCATATTTTCTGAAAATGATGAGGATACCCTACAAAGTCTACCACTTAATGTATGTGACCAAACTCTCATGCACGTGTAGGAAGAGAATAAAATGGAAGAAAAAAAAGAAACAAAACAAAACAAAACAAAACAAACAAAAGTTAGATAAAAAGAAAGAAAAGAAAAGACAATAAAATAAAATATATAATTTACACAGTCATTTACCTCCCCGGCAACGGCGCCAAAAACTTGACACGATCAAAAGATTGATGTCTTCTCCCAAGTGTAGGAGTGTCGAAGTAATAAATAACCCGGCAAGACTGAGGTCGAACCACAAGGAGGTTAACTGTATAAACTACAAATAAAAAAATAGATAATAACATAAATGGAGTTGAAGAGAGCTTTGAGATGTGATATTGATATAAGGAATTAAACAAATATAAACCAATTGTCAAGGTTAAAGGATTCACTAATGGTATTTCAAATAAGTATAATATAAACTCCTTTTATTACCCAACTGGAAACCACACACAAAGGAGATTCCATTCGGATTATAAATTGTTAACATGATTACATTAGTTATCTTATTCGAATAATGCTAATACTTGTAAATGTTGTCAAGTATTCATGATGTTAATTTATGTTAACAACAAATCAAGTTCCTTTCATAGCACAAATGTCGGTTATACCATACAGTAGGCTATGAAAGTGCCAAGTATTTGTTGTACCAAACACAAATCTAGATTAACCATTTAACAAGCAAAGTATTAAGAGTGAATAAGATACCAAATACAAAACATGTTAGTATCAAACATTAAAGTCTTTGTTGAGTTTACACTATACTTATTCTTACACCATTAGTGTAACCTTTTCACCTTGACATAATAAACTTAACTAAACATAATGAAAGAGAGAAACATGAATAAACAAGATAAGAACATAAATAAGATATAAGTTAACTAAATAGAGGAAAGGAAATGAAAAGCATAAACATAAAATAAAACTTGAACATTACAAAATATAAAGAAAGAGAGTATGAGCAAGATCTTGATCTGAACAACCAAGATGCCTAAATACATGGCAAATGCCTTCTTTTATACGCCAAAATTCAAAACTATTGATTTGATGACTAATTGTTGAGTGGGTGGCCACATCTTGACTTAGTGATAATCCTTATCTTCTTGTCTAAACAAAACATCATTTCGAACATCCAAATTTGAATAGATAGTCTTCATAAAAGTTCTGGGAAATTGTCTCAGCTTTCCAACAAAACAAGAATCGGCGCATTTGGACTTCTAGAACTCGAGATATGGACCGAACACTGAACAATATCTAGGTTGCAGGACAGATTCCGACTTTTCTGTTGTTGCTACCATTTGAACTCGAAAATGGCACTTTTAAATCTTGGACTCTTTATGAAATTTTTAGGCCTATGACTTAGCTTTCCATACATATAAACTAGACCGAAATCCAAGTTCTACAGCTCCAGTTATGATCCAATAACTGAATGATGTTCCAGTTTGGACTGATCCAACATCTCTTTTCAAAGCTTAGCCCTCTCTTTGTCTTCTCAATTTCAGTAGTTAAACTCATCAATCAATCCTTTGATTTATGTTATAGGCCTGCATTTAAGATGAACATTTACCATAAATTAAAGGTATCTTATATTATTAGACATGTTATTATAAAACATGTTCTAGTTAAGGAGTTATTTATGTTATAGGCCTGCATTTAAGATGAACATTTAATCAAGTTTGCACTTATGATATAAAACCTTGATAAAAATGCACTTTTAAGTACTAATCAGGAAGAAAACTTGAAAATGAAAGGGGTGGTGTTCTTGCACCTTAACTCAAGGAATCTTGACTAAATGGACAAACTTATGTAGAAAAAATGTTGAATGAACACATGCACAGACCCTTACTCAAGAAACATGAATGATTTTGAATGCATGAACCTAGGGAAGGGCTGGACAAAATATGAATTAGAGTGACAAAATGCATGGATGATGATCTTGTGAGACTTCTAGGAACATTTTTGAATCAAAAACAGAATCATACTTGTGTTAATGATGTAAATTCTGCATATTTGATTGATGAAATTATATGGAAAGGTGATGGAATGATGTTAAGTGCAAATTATATTATTAATGAACCTTGAAAGTATGCTGTAGCTGAAACATGAACCACACTATATAATGCTTCGGTTTTATTTGTTTAATGAACGAACATGTGTAATTGTGAATCAAGAGAATGAATTGTGAATTGTGAATTGTGATTGTGATTGTGATTGTGATTGTGATTGTGATTGTGATTGTGATTATACTTGTAAGAAATATGATGATTTGCATGTGTAGCTAAGTGTATTGGGCAGCAATGTCCGTCCATAAGGATTGAGGGAACAATGAGAGAATTCTCCGTGACGGACACCTTAAGGGAATTAAGTCTGTGACCGAAAATGAACACTTGTGAATTATGAAATTTCTAGTGGTGGTGTTGATGCATTACCATAATGTAAGTGAAAACATGGAATGAATGAATTCAGAAAACCTTGCTAAATGAACTTGTGTTGTCCGCATTAAACTAGTGTTCGTGCCGCAAACTGTGTTGTCTGTAGCGAATCAGGTTTTCGCCGTCGAATTTGTGTTGTCTGCAGCGAAGTAGGTGTTCGTTGCCGAATTGTGTTATTCGCAACGAATCAGGTGTTCGCTGTTGAATTGTGTTGTCCGCAGTGAAGCACGTGTTCGTTGCCGAATTGTGTTGTCCGTAGCGAATCAAGTGTTCACTTCTGAATTTGTGTTCAAGTGTGTTGTCCGCAGTGAACTGGTGTTTGCTCCTGAAAGTGTGTTGTCTGCAGTGAATCCGCATTCACTGCCGAAATTGTGTTGTTCGCATTGAATCAACATTCGCTGCTAAAATTTTGTGTTGTCTGCAGCGAATCGGTATTTGTTGCTGAAATTGTGTTATTCACAGCGAATCAACATTCACTGCCGAAATTGTGTTGTCTGCAGTGAATCCGCATTCGCTGTTGAAATTGTGTTGTTCGTAGCGAATCACCATTAGCTGCTAAAATTTTGTGTTGTCTGCAGCAAATCAGCATTCGTTATCGAAATTGTGTAGTCTGCAAAAAATTAGTATTCACTGCCAAAATTGTGTTCGCAACGAATCAACATTCATTGTGAAAATTGTGTTGTCGGTAGCGAATCGGCATTCACTACTGGAATTGTGTTGTTCGCATCGAATCAACATTTGCTACTGAAATTTTGTGTTGTCTGCAGCGAATCAGCATTCGCTGTTGAAATTGTATTGTTCGCAGCGAATCAATATTCGCTGCCGAAATTGTGTTGTCTGCGGCAAACTGGTGTTCATTGGCGAAAGTGTGTTGTCTGCAGCGAATCCGTGCTCGGTGCCAAAACTGTGTTATTCACCGCGAATCAGCGTTCACTGCTGAAATTTTGTGTTGTTTGCAACAGATCAACGTTCGCTGCTGAAATTGTGTTGATCGCAGTCAACATTCATTGCTCAAATTGTGCTGCAGCAAATCCGCGTTCGCTGCCGAAATTGTGTTTTCTACAGCAAATCGGCATTCGCTACCGAAAGTGTGTTTTCTGCTGCAAATCCGCATTTGTTGCCGAAACTGAGTTCTCTGCAGTGAATTTGTGATTTGCTGTCAAAATTGAGTTGTCTGCAGCGAATTAGCATTCGTTGCCGAAAAGTGTGTTGGCTGCAGCAAAGTAGCATTCACTGTCGAAATTGAGGTGCTTACGGCGAAACAGTTTTCGCTGCTGAATTGCACGGCCTGCAATGACCAGTTTTCGTTGCCGAATTGTGTGACCAGTAGCGAAACAGTTTTCACTGCTAATTTTCTACAATAGACTCCCCGATCATAAATGATTTAGATGCTTGTAACAATTTCATTGTATGATGGTGTAAAATGTGGAACATTTGAACATGAGCATATGGATACTTGAAGTAAGTATGGTGATGAATGTGATTTAAGGATGCAAATATATTGATTTGTGGCCATTGATATCTTAGGTGGTGTGGCCAGGATCGGACCATCGTCAGGACAAGGACAACCCGCAGGTGGAACATGTAGGTGGTTTCCACCTTTTTCTCGTATGAAGTTTATGTTTTGAAATGATTTACTTATGATGATATTTTATTAAATCCTTGTTGAATGATGAAACGACGATGAAGTGTTTGATTGAATTCTTGATGATTGTCGAGACGACTATGCAATGTCGATCAAGTTCTTGATGAATGCTTAAACAATGACGAAAATGTTAATGTTCTGAAATGACCTGTTTGAGGTGGATATATTATTATGTTGCAATGAATGATAAACTAACTATGAGATGTTGATTGGGCTATTATGAATTTGGGCTACTGATGAATGGTTGTATGAGTATTACGAAGGATTTACTGTTGTATTTTATTGAATGTAATTGTGACGAATGGTTGTATGAGAATTCCGAAGGATCTACCATTTTATTATATTAAATGTAATTGTGACGAATGGTTGTATGAGTATTATGAAAGATCTATCGTTATATTATACTGAATGTTAATTATCACGAATGGTTGTATGAGTATTACAAGAGATTTATTGTTGTATTGTATTGAACATTAATTGTCATGAATGGTTGGATGAGTAATATGAAGGGTGTACTGTTGTGTTATAGTGAATGCTAAACTATTATGAAATGTTTGTTTGTGTATTACAAAGGATCTATTATCGTGTTTACGGAATGTTAAACTATTACGGAACTCATGTACGAGTATCACGAAGGGTCTGCTATTATGTTGCAGCAAATGTCAAATTGTTATGAATCATTTGAATGAGCAATTTTAAGGATATTACCATGTAAAAGTGATTTCATAAACCACATTTGGAATGTTTGATTGGTTGATGATTAGCTTCAGCTAATGGCATCCTAAGCGGATGATCGGGATGAGCAAATGATTAGCTACGGCTAATGGCATCCAAAGCGGATGACCGAGATGAACAAATGATTAGCTTTGGCTAATGGCATCCGAATGGATGACCAGGACAAATGATTGATTAGCTTCGGCTAATGGCATCCGAATGGAGTGGATGACCAGGATGAACAAATGATTAGCTTCGACTAATGCAATATGACCGGGACAAATGATTGATTAGCTTCGGCTAATGGCATCCGAATGGATGACCAAGATAAATCATTGATCTTTGGCTAATGGCATTCAATGGGATGACCATGAAAAATGATTGATTAGCTTCGGCTAATGGCATCCGAAGGGATGACCGGGACAAATGATTGATTAGCTTCGGCTAATGGCATCCGAATGGATGACCGAGATAAATCGTTGATTAGCTTCAGCTAATTGCATCCAATAGGATGACCGGGATTAATGAATGATTAACTTCGGCTAATGGCATCCAAATGGATAACCGGAATAAATCATTGATTAGCTTTGACTAATGGCATCCGAAGGGATGACCGGGACAAATGATTGATTAGCTTCGACTAATGGCATCCGAATGGAGTGGATGACCAGGATGAACAAATGATTAGCTTTGACTAATGGCATATGACCGAGACAAATGATTGATTAGCTTCAGCTAATGGCATTCGAATGGATGACCGAGATAAATCGTTGATTAGCTTCGGCTAATGGCATCCAATGGGATGACCATAACAAATGATTGATTAGCTTCGGCTAATGGCATTCAATGGGATGACCATGAAAAATGATTGATTAGCTTCGGCTAATGGCATCCGAAGGGATGACCGGGACAAATGATTGATTAGCTTCGGCTAATGGCATCCGAATGGATGACCGAGATAAATCGTTGATTAGCTTCAGCTAATTGCATCCAATAGGATGACCGGGATTAATGAATGATTAACTTCGGCTAATGGCATCCAAATGGATAACCGGAATAAATCATTGATTAGCTTTGACTAATGGCATCCGAAGGGATGACCGGGACAAATGATTGATTAGCTTCGGCTAATGGCATTCGAATGGAGTGGATGACCAGGATGAACAAATGATTGATTAGCTTCGGCTAATGGCAT
>Ga0325414_1006970_pt1 | contig 12010 bp, 4 predicted proteins | sample PopdelMetagenome_8_FD_206183 | JGI IMG/M metagenome (GOLD analysis project Ga0325414, IMG submission 206183) | Populus deltoides microbial communities from Bellville, Georgia, United States - Leaf-PdKOR-R3 | ecosystem: Host-associated > Plants > Phyllosphere > Phylloplane/Leaf | place: USA... | reverse complement strand
ATAGAGGTCCGCTCCTTGAATTAATCTTTCTTGGGATGCGATTGAGACTGAATCAACTTGTCCTCCCCATTTTGAGAAACTTGAACCCCAAGAGAGTAGAGTGTCAGAAATCATCTGAAAAACAGCATGTGAAACTTCTTTGATGTCGAAGTTCTTGTAGCAGTTTTTGTTTTTAATTATAGAGAACACTAAAAGACCTGTTACTGTAGACTTTTTTTTTTTTTTTTTTAAAGTTCTCAAACTTCAATTTTAAGCAATTACATTTTAATTGAAGACCAATTAATAACTTTATTAATGTATTGTTTAAAAATAATTTTTAAATTTATATTTCAATAAATATCACTTGTGATTTTCTTTTTGATTCTCAAACTTCTTATGTTTAAAGAGAGAATTTCTCAGTTGCGTGTCTTCGTTCGTGCTTTACAACAGGAATATAATACATGGGAAATGAGACAAGATCCAAGAATAAAGCCTAAACAATTGCTAACCGAGAATGAAGCCAAAACATATGTTTTTAATAATTGCTTATTAACCTTTTTTGTATAGAGAATTTTAATTACTTGTATGTATTTAATTTTTAATGAGATTATTTTAATTTATCTATATTTGTTTTTGTTATTTTTTATATAAATAAACTTTATTTTTGAAAATAAAAAATAATTATTTTCAAATAATATTTTTAATATATGCATCTTGCATAATGTTTTTTTTTCATTTCATTTTATTCAATCAATTTAATGTGATTGTTTATTTTTATTATTGTTTGATTGAATAAAAAAATTAGTTTTAATAAAAAAATTTAATAAACACAACCAGATAAATATCATATGTTACGAAATAATGTACAGAAGAGAAAAAAAAATACATGGAAGAGTCAAACAAAATAGAAAAAATAGAAAAATATCCTACACTTTAAGAAGAAAAAAATTAATTAATTAGGAATCTATAATTAAGAAGGAAACAATGCAAAATTTCCTAACAACATTTTCCAGTTTAGTGTTTTAGAGAATCCTAGGCAATATAAACAAGAGACACTCGGACAAACAAGAGGGGAAAGAGATCGAAAAAGAGATTCTTGCAAAGAAAAAATCAAACACAAAATAAATCTAGCCTCCCAAAGCTGTCATCACTGATAGCCCAGAAAATTAGGAGCACAGCAACCTTTTCAGCCTTCAATCTCCCATCTCTGGTAGAGGTGGTCGATCTTGCTCATTCCAGCAGGAAGAATAAGGTCTGTGTTCCTTCATGTCGTGCTGACATGTGAAATGGAGTTTTGTAAGCCAACCACACATCCTCATGAACAACACAAACCAATATATTTTTTTTCCCAGTAGCTTTCTTCACTTTTGAGCTTGTAGAGGTCAATTTTAAATCCTTATATGTGATTTATTTATTGGTCAAACAAGTTTGTAGTTTATTTATTAGTTTTTGACTTGTGAACATGTATTGAATAGTATATTTTTGGATTAATTTATGTTATGCAAATGATTTCTTTTTATATTCAATTATTCTTGTTTATATTATTTAAATTGGTTGAAATAATTGTGGTTATTTATTGTGGTCAGCTTGGTAAAATAATCAATTTCTTATGGATTACTTTAAATTATATAATGAAAAGAAATAAGTCAAAATCTAAATTTTTATTTATCATTATTTCAGACCTCATCCATAATCCAAGACGTGATGATGAAACTTCATTATCAAGTCTAAATCTCAAATCACTATCTTAGAAATTTTTATCTTTTATAAACGTAAGTATTTAGTTTAGATGAATATTGACATGTATGCACAATATTATTTTTATCATTAAAATTAAATAACAGTGTAGCTTATTCTAAGTATGATATTTTACGTTGTTTTTTATATTTTATTTAGCATAACCAGTCTCTTATTCAAAAATCTTTTAAGAATAATTAAAGTTTATAGTAACTATAAAATTAGGTGGTGATTTTTTTTTTCCTCGTTTACATAATTAGCTCGTCAAGATGCCCCCCATAACAAAATAACAACTCCACTAAGGATCTAGAGCTAATCTTTGATTGATTGATTTTGTGATAATATGTTTGACGTGCTTTATACATATTTTATGCTTGTTTGCTTGAACTAATTAATATGTGTTTATTATTCTTTTATTATGTGATATATGTTCTTGTATATATCTTTGTATATATGATTCATGTATGTTGTTTTTTCATACATCATACATATTTATAAACCTCATGCATCATTCTTTGAATTCAATATTAATGCATCATTCTTTGAATTCAATATTAATTTATCTTTTGCTCTTACTATATAACACCTTGTTACACACACTTTGCCTTAAGTTAGCATAAGGAATTAATGGTATCTCGATCGATGTGGTTTCACCTCAAGCTAATACACCCTAACTATTTCTAAAAGTTTACAAAGTCATGATTAGTAGTTGATATGGATTTTCTTGGCCTATATTATTTTCACTTTATGGGCCTTAAGACAACTTTATAAGGTTTGTATTACTAAGCAACGAAGGACCTTTTTTAGACTAATAAGTTAGCTAACCTACCCATAAGTAAAGGCTAGAACATTCCTTTAGAATGTCTCCCTATAATACCATTAGGTAAGCTTACTATTAATGAAATTTCATGAGATGGGTGATAAGACAAGCAAAAGCAACATCACAAGAAGTCTAGTTATTACAACCAAGATAAAACACCATGATTTCATTAAGGAGACAACCTGGTATGCCAAAGTTTTTAGTGTGTAGCTTGCTTCTCAAATTTGGTTGATTAGCATTGAGAAGAAGATGAGTTAAGTTATATGATAACTTATTAAATTACTTTTTATTTTTGGATGAATCAAGATCTTGAATTTTTCTTTTAAAGATATATGAGGTTACAAGATGAGATTTTCTATGTTTTTAGATTAGGGGAAACTCCAAACTACCTTTCTAAAATATATGGACAATTATGTTAAAATTTTGGTGAATAAAATTTCTCATATTTTTTAATTTTTATTCTGAAAATGGACGGTTAATATCTTTCGGGACACCACATGGAAAAGTTCAATAAGTTATCATACAATCATTGTGGAAAAATAAAAGATGAAAACAAGGAGCTCATGATAAAGTGGCTCATTTCTAGCTATAAAAAAACAAATTCTCTCAGAATTTAGGACACCAAAATAATTATCAAACTTCTTTATAATGTTAGAAAATTCAACAACTCTTGTTACCCATCATAAATGACTACTTTATATCTAGCCAATTTTTTAATATTCAAATTTATAGAGATCAATTTGGTGTTTCTTTTAGAGAGGGGTGAACAAATATAAAGTATGATTTAAAAGCTCAATTTTTCTTGAAAACACTACATCAGACCATATCATGAAAGATGAAGGAAGAACCATTTTAGAGAAAAACTACCAAATGATATGGAATTGATTAGAAGTGAGAGAGATAAGCTCACTGGTTGGCTTAAACATAACATTAAGACTAAGCCATCTGAAAAAGGGCTCTCTAATAAAGAGAATACTTTGGAAATGCACACCTCACAACACATCATCATAGCTCTTGATATTTAGTTCCTAAAAGCTCCCCATCTTTTTTTAATGTTGCCGACCCATCAACAAGTGAGGTTTGACCTTTCTTTAAAGCCTATTATAAAAGAAGTTTTGAATGGGAAGTCTATAAAGAATCACATATGAAAAAGCTCTTATCAATTGAAAAGTGTTTAAATATGATTAAGGGTATGAAAATATATGATTCTAATAAGAAATATGAGATGTGTTTGGTGCCATATATAGTCTTCTCATAAAAGATAAGGTGCTTGAAATCACCAAGTAAATAGGTGTTGAATGTATTAAGATTTGCTTAAGGATTTATTGTATCGAGATTATAGAAGTAATTAATCATGACAATCTTTTCGTCCATTTCTTTCATGAAATTTTGAGTGGTGCCACATTGACTTGGTATATGAGCCTAAATAAAAACAAGATTAAAAAGTGGACAGATCGACTTATGCATTCAAGTGCTAGTATAAATTTAACATGAAAGTGGCTTTAAACATGTTTGGCCTTTAAAATATAAAGAAAGGAAACAATGAGTCAATCAAAGAATATGGCCTAAGATGGTGTGAAATGGTGGTGTGAATATGCTCTAAGCGTTAATATAAATTTTATTGTTAAGTTGTTTGTATTTGCCTTTTAAGTGGTAATCATAATATCATGATATGGAAACAAGTTTTGAAGATTAACCTAATTTGACTTTGGTATTTTTTAGATCCTTTTAAATTGTTTTTTTTTCGATTTCATCATTCAACATTAAGTTATTGGGCCTTGAGTTTCATGATTTTTTTTTTCATTTTTTCTTTGTGAAGTTATCTCAATCTCATGTTTAGGGTCGTGGGTTAGTCAAGTTAATCTAAATTGACTTACGTTGTTTATGTTTTTTTTTTTCATTTTTTCCTTTCATCACTTAGTTTGCTTGAAAATTGATATTTATTGATTTATTCAATTGCTTTTGTAAAGAGTTATTTCAGTCTCACGACCGCACCATGAATTTGGTTTGCTGACTCAAATTGGGTTTTTGTTCCTTTTTAAAATGATTTTTTTCCAGTTCATCCCTTAACGTTTGATTTGCGGTGAATTAAGCTTTAATTTATTTATTTTTTTCTTTATAAGGTTATCATGTTCTCATTTAATTTTTTTTCTTTATTATCAAATAAGATCGTTAAGACATTTTAAAAATATCTAGAGCGTATCTTTTTATAATATTGGCAAGCATTAATTTTTTTTAATTAGTCATCGTCATTTTCTTTTTATTGTCATTGAATTTTATAATTATATTATTAAATTAAGTAATTTTGTTGAACCTATTTAAATCAATGACTTATATCCCATATTTTTCTTGCTTCTTTAAAATGTTATTATAGTCTGGGCATCCTTTTTTACTTTAGAAAAAAATTGACTCGATCAACAGCTTAATGGAGACCATTTATCTTTACTATATTTAATCATAAATAATAAAATAGTGAAGTGATAATTGCATAATTCTAATATTACTAATACAAAGAAAACATAAAACAAATAAAACGCCCCTACTTTTTTATTTTTTATTTTTTTATTTTTATCATCATCATTATTTTTCAATTAAAAAAACAAAAAAAATATCAATCACTCAAAAATATTTTCCATTAATGACCGGGAAAAGCTGTTTTTTAAACCGTTTCAAAGTTCTAATTAAAAAATTAATTAATTAAATAATTGTTTTTATTATTGAAGCAATGAATCTCCTAATTTTAGAAGGCTGATTACTTCAATTAGTCCCAATGTTATCAAATACTCTTAATTTAAAGATTTTTTTATTTGATTTCTTAAGTTTTAAACTTATGATATGTTGAGCGTTGTAATTAAACCGTTATTTTTTTTTTATACTTTATCAAAAATAAATTTTAAAAAAATAAAAAAAATATTATTTTAATATATATATAAATAAAAAACATTTTGAAACCCTAATATAATCCAGGCCGACACTTCCTTTTATTTTCAGATTAGATCAAATTCCATATGTTTTGTACGGTTACACATAACCGCATGGTCCCATTGCACAGATTTTCATAAACAGGTCAAAAAAGCGAGTAAGCCCATGCGACGTTACTGTCAAAGTGTACTATCCTACAAGGTATCTGACATCCCAGCTTAGCTTACCAAAAATGATCCTCCCCATTTTTGACTCTAAAGCAAGCGATCATGGATCAGGTGGTTTCATGTAAACATCATATCTGTTCAGGATATATACATATATTTCTAGGTTAATTTACACCCCACTAAATACATCCGCCAGCAGGTTTTGATAGAGTCCTGAGGGTGACAGCAATGGAGAATTCAGGGAGGACGACAATTGGAAAAACTGTAGTGTCCATGGCAATAACAGCAGTGACTGTTATGATGATTGTGGAATGTGCAGCTGCTGAGCAGCTACATAAGGTGGGCTCAAGAGGATGGATCCCAAATTATAATTACACTGACTGGTTGAGTCAGAGTCATGAGCATTTCTACGTTGGTGATTGGCTTCGTATGTAAATCTCTCTCTCTTTCTTTCTCGCCAGCATGTAATTCCATTTTTCTTCCTACCACTTTCTTTTTCAAACATGTTAGATGTCCGAGGATTATCTGTAAGGGGTTCCTCCCATTGAATTAAACAAATGATTGAGATTGTTTTTTACTTGAATTGGATGTAAATTGGAGATTTCTGTCTTTTTCATGAGATAGGAAGGGGTATTTGAGCCAATGAAGTCATGAAGATTGGGAATTAAGATCATTAATTCACTCAATTTGTTCAACTCTAATCCATCTATAGTATCAAACAGATATTAGAAAGTTGGTGATTAGATAAAATTAAAATTTTGGAACTTTTCATTTTATCAGGAACTTGGAGAATTTTGATAACAGTAATAATTGATGTTGAATCAGAAAATTGACCTAGCTTTTCATTTTCTCTGTTTTGCTGTTTATGGTAATTTTCTAAATAGAAATGCTGTCTGGTTACTAAATACAAAAGCTTGCCTGTGAACAAAATTTTGGAACTGCATCTGATTTTTTAACTAGCAATCATTGGTGGTATCACCAACCCAACCCTGATGAAGAAAAAAAGTTTTCAACTAGCTGGCCAACGTGTAGCATCAAATTGGTAGATACGGAAGCGTTTACTAAGGTTGTGTTAATTTCATAATTGAGATGTGCTGGTGTTTTCTCAAGATGTTGCTCAAAACAAGGTAAAAAACATGGATTTTTCCTTTTTCCTTCTTTCAGTTTTTGTGTTTGACAAGCACTCCTACAATGTCCTGGAGGTCAACGAAACAAACTATGAGAACTGCAATGACCAAGGCTTCATAAAGAACATTACTCGTGGCGGCCGGGATGTGGTTCAACTGACAGAGGCAAGGCCTTATTACTTCCTGAGCAGTGGAGGGTATTGCTGGAATGGAATGAAAGTTGCTATCAATGTTGAAGATTTTGCACCTACCCCAGCACCTGCATCAAGTACTGAAAATGGTTCTCCATCAAATATAGTCAGCAGGCAGATGATTATATTGATTGCATTTTGTGTTGCTTTGGCATGGTTGGTCCTTTTTCTTTAAGCAGTAGCAGTTGAGTGGCTGGGCCATTGAAAGAATAATGCGGGGATATAGTAGCTAGAGTCATGGGCAGATGGACTTTGAATTTCTTTTCCTTTTCCTTTTTTCTTTTACTTTGTCAGATGGTTTACTTTCTTCTTTTTTTATAGTCATGTGGGTTTTCCTTTTTAAAGTAGTGAACAACAGTGGTTAATGTGATGAAGTTCTACAAGTAAAATGGAAGGGTTTGATTGGATATTTGTGATGCTGAGCTTGATTTTTCACTTCTCATCTGTTGGCATGAGTGCATCTTTTGTACCTGAGAATCAATAGAGTGAGCAAACATTGTCCAATTTCAGTTCTGTTGGCTGTCGCGCTCTATAGTCTCCACCCTCAACAAGTTAAACTTTTGAAATTGTTGATTAGGCTGGGCACTTGCTGGTTTAATCATACAAATTAAGGCAAGACAACATCTATATGAATCCCCTTTTACATAAGACTCCAGCCAATGGGGATACAGAAGGTTTGTCATGGAATGAGGGGTGTTAAATTAACGATGGGTTGAATACAAGTATAACACAACTGGTGGGTGGTGGCAGCTATTGGATATGGCGTGCCAAATATATATATATATATATACACTTCTGTGGCTATTTACGTACAATTAATCATGCAGTTCAAGTCATCAAATGTTACATTGATGATTTCATGATCCAAATTTGGGCAAAAATGAAGGGAAAAGCGTATAAGAAGACAGATGCTGAGAGCATTGTATGAAGAATGCTTCCCTATATATTTAATGCAGACACATGTAAATAGGAGGAATATCAAAGTGAAGCGAAGTTGAGATATGAGAAGTCTGATGTCAGGAGTGCAAGTCTGGGCCCCGGAGCAGATTTTCTTGGAAGTTAAATTATCCACGCCCACGTCTATGCATTGAAATGCAATATTCTGAAGAACGTATTTTGTTTACGGGACATGAATTTTAATAACCTTATATAGCCTGCCACTGAAAAGGGAAAGTTAATTATTCTGGATCAAAATCATGTCCTTATGGTGGTTCTAATTTGGTCCTTATGGTGATTTTTGGAGGTATGTACAAATGCAACATAGCTGTGCAGTCATTTTTGAGGCAAAGCAGAAGGTCTTGAGCAATGTTGTGGATACTCTATCGATATTCTGGAGATAGACTCAGAGGATAAAGTCCAGCTTAGTGTATCAGCAGATTCAGATTTGGGGACCATCTACTCCATCACAGTTCCTGTTCGGCGTTTGAAGCCTGAGTATCATGATGAGGAAGATCTTGAGGCTTTGACTAATATTCAGTATAATGGCGCCTGAGGAAGATCATGCTGTCTTGATGTTCTACATCCCAGATGAAAAATATCAATAAAACCTTTTTGATTGTTTATTTCGTGCTACTGTGAAAATCAATGAATTCAAATTAATAAAAATCAATAAATTCCTAAACCTTACCAATTAACAAATTAATAATATAAAAAGAAGAAATTAATAAAAATCAATGAAAATCTAAAATAGATAATCAATAAAAAATACTTTTATATGAGGAAAACAAATATGATAAAGCTTGAACATGTTAGTTTCCCAATAAATTCCTAAACCTTACCAATCTGAATTCTAATACATTAAAATTATTAAAAATCACTAAAAAAAACATCAATTTTAATCACTTCATTGCATTTTCATTGGGTTATTTTTTTTAACCTTACAGAAACCTGAAGCTTCCTTCTCATCGACCTTCTATTGTTTGTGAGAATTGCCTATATTCGCAAGAGAAAGACAGGCGAGCAAGAGCCTTTCATATCATGGACCCTAAAGGCATTTTAGAAATGCTTCTTATGTTCCTTGATGGTAAAGGGAATGGTGTGCTTTTTCATCCTTCACACGAAAGTAACAGTGTAAGCAATGAACATTTATAAATGTTCTACAGATGGTGAAGAAGCAGTTTTTGTGTTTTGACAGTACACTGAGTTCATGAAATTACAAGGTTCCTTTCACTGATTGCAGGATAGCACAAACCGGATCTTACCATTTCTTGGTAGGTGGAAAGGTCATTCTAGAACAAAACGAAGTGGTGTTTATGCAGCAAAAATTGCTGAAGTCGATACAGTTGGATGACAAGGGTCAGCTAATCCAGGCACGGGACACTCCAAGTTCTTCTCCTTTGCTTTTGTTTTCTGTTTTTCCTTTTCCTTTTCTTCTTTTCATTATTGTTTCAAAAAATAAGAAAATCTGTTTCCGTCATGTCCTTCTGTGGGAGCAATGTGATCTTGGTCCCTCTATCCATGCGTTGCTTCAGTCATTCTGTCTTGGTTTTCTGGGAGGCTTCTTATTTCTACATTTGGGAAGTACCATTAGAATCAAGATGCCTTTCCCATTTATGCAACAAGTTCATCTCCTTTTGTTCCCTCCTGTTTTGGGCTTCTGATGATAACTTATTCAATCACAATATGTCATTTGGAAAAACATCCATTTATTTCATTTCACTGCTTAATTATTTTCAGTTCATCAGGGTCATAACCCAACTTCATTTCTTATAAACAAAAAAGAATTCCATTTTCAATCATTTTGTGCATTGGACTGGTACCAGATCAGATGACTTGGTCACATTTGACGGGGGATACGAAATGACACTCTTGCCTGGAGGCATGTACATGGGCTGTCCTTCCAATGTTTCTAAGAGCGTAGCAGAGTCCAAGTCATTCCACTTGAAGTTCACCTGAGAGGAGACAAGGACTGGTTAGAACTTACGATGTAGACCCATCTAAGTATGGGTTATGTCTCTATTTATATAAGAAGAGGAAGAGATTATTTTCTTTAATAACTCATTTAAATACTTGGATCAGGCCAATCCATCATGGACGAACTAATATCTCTCATTTGCCCATAAAGAACCGAATCTCTTTAATACATTATATTTCCAACTTGCACAAGAATTTCATATTTGACAAACAGACCGTGCGACTTGAAACACACAATGAAAAGAGCTCCAATGAATAAACCTAGTACAGGTCATATAGGAGACATCAACCCCATAATTAATTATTTCTTAAAGTGTATTAATATACCCCAAGTATTTTTTAGTTACACATGACTGAATATAATTCAATCTCTTAAGAATTTTATACTCAATCTATCCTTACATTTATAAATATTTTAAATCATATCAAATTTATTCAAGTGATATGATCTCGGTCGGTGAATACAAATAACAGGTGTAGAACTAAAATTACATTTTCTTTCACTATGATACCAATGTAGATTGGAAATGAAAACTTACTTGTGAGAATTCTTTTTCTTATCCCCGAATCGATTACTTCAGTGCCACTTCAATTACTAGAACCAAAGTGATATTCCACAATACGAACATCTTTATAAATCTTGTCAAAGTAATGCAAAGAATCAAGACAGGAAAAGAAAAAGAGAGAACTATCTTCTTTTAATAATAAAAACTTCATTCTTCATATGAGTTATGTTCCTATTTATATAAATAGAGGAAGTGATTATTTTTTTTAGTAACTCCTCTAACTATTTGAATCAAATTTATTTATTATAGACGAACCAGATTTCACCCAATAATCAACAAAAATTAATAACGATATGCATATTCCATTCACCTCACATGTCGCTCATGAAACATCGTACTAAGATTGTCCATTCTTCCTGTTGCATGGTTTAAAGAACCTCGTGTTGAACTTGACCAGAAAAAGAATCATCAGGAATGAATCTTTAGCTCGACAAAATGTTTAGGGGACTGTGCAAATAGATCTTGACCAAAAGGGAATTCAGGAATGAATCTTTTAGCTCCAGAAAATTGAGGGACATTGCTAAGAGATAATGCTTTGCCTTTCTCACTCCTTTTGATGTTTGCTTTTGTCCCGGTTGTAAGCCCGGTCAACCCAGAACTGTTCACTTGGTTCTTGGATCGGTTTGGGTTAGTGAAAATAAGGTTGGATTAACCTAGGTTAATTCATTTTGAATTGATTCTTCTAATTATATTTAATTTAGGTGGCTATGATATTTATAATAAATCCTCTAACTTTTTAATTATTTTAATTGAATATTCTAATCTTTTACAATTCATCAAATTTATATTATTTTTTTTTCGGACTTGAGTATGTATCAATGCCCTTATTGTTTCCAACGCCATTGATGAATATTTTCTTTCCCTGATGAAAATCAATTGATATTTTCTTCTTCTTTTTGTTAACATTCCTCAATTATTAATTTTGTATACTCAGATAATTGCATCATGAAAAAATATTCATATATTTTTATTAAATACATTAAAAAATACAGAGAGTCATACGTCTCGCTCGGTTGTTCAATAAAAAAAACACTAAATAAATATTATAAAGTAAAGAATTACATCATCAACTTGTTTGATAATAACAATTATTTTTTAAAAAATAATAATGTACATGACGATGACAGCATATCTCGAAAACTTGTCTGTGTGATGGAAAAGGCAACGTTGCTGGGGTCGTCGTATGGCCTTCAATCCCTATCTCTGGGAGCCAAGAAATAGTTTATTCAGATGCAGCAGCGAAGGTGAGAAGAAGATAGCAACTGAAAAACCAACAAGAGAAGGAAAAGAAAGAATCTGGGGAAGAAGATAGCAACTGAAAAACCAACCAGAGAAGGAAAAGAAAGAATCTGGGGATTTGTATAGCCATATGATATGCCATTTGTTGCCTACTGAACCCTCTGTGATAATCACATTAGTCAACAGACTTTCCATTTTATTATAGATCTGTTGGCTTAAGCTAGCTAGCTAGCTAGCTAGCTACTTGCGTGAGTTAGTGAGTCGCTTTTGACATTTTGATACTAGGGCGGCTCGTGCTAGGTGATGTTACCAGCACATGAAAGGGAGCAAGTATTAAATAATTAAAATC
>Ga0325414_1006963_pt1 | contig 12018 bp, 9 predicted proteins | sample PopdelMetagenome_8_FD_206183 | JGI IMG/M metagenome (GOLD analysis project Ga0325414, IMG submission 206183) | Populus deltoides microbial communities from Bellville, Georgia, United States - Leaf-PdKOR-R3 | ecosystem: Host-associated > Plants > Phyllosphere > Phylloplane/Leaf | place: USA... | reverse complement strand
CATATTACCAACAAAATAAACTATTGTTAATTTCATTGGTGATCGAATGAATATTACCAACGAAATTAAACCATTGAAGATTTACATTTTGTCAATAACAAGTTCTGTGAATTTTTTGAACTCTCTGGAACTTTCTGAAGGACTTGGTTTGTCTGTCATTCCATCTATAATTCAAATTATATCAGTAATTTTGTCAATATTGCATGAAATGTTTTTTTAAAATAAAGAAAATAAGAAAAAGAATTTAAAAAGAATAAAACTAAAATACAAAAAAACAAAAAATTTCTTATTAATTTGGTCAATTTTTTAATTTTAATGAACTAAGTATTTTATAAAATTAATGTGCAAGGAAAAATCTTACTTGGAGGAGATTGCTAACGCTATTGATAGAAGGGTGTGAAAGAATCACAATGTCATTAGGTAAGATTGAATTGAAAATGTTATATTTTTTAAAATGTTCAAATTTTATTTTTCATTATCTTAACCGATAATTTATCTCTACCATATAGTTTGCATGATTTCTGGTACGAGACGCAAAACTGATTAATGAAATATGCAAAATAAAGAGGTCTTCCAGGCTGGGAAGACGTGGTCGTGTAAAGGGATTTCAAACCTTTGTATGTCTCAGAGGCTATTTAGGACACTTCTATCCAACACGTGACGTCTGAGCATTTCATACGGCAATGACAATCTGGTACAAAGAACCAAAATAATGAGATTTATGATTCAATTACCACATATACCAGTGGATCCATTCCATTTGTTTTGCATGCAAAATGGATGACAAAACTCTATTTTATTACATACATTTTTAAAAAATGGTTACATTATATGAAACTTTTTAACTAATATTAGATTTTTTTTTTTTTTTTTGCAGACTACAGTTCTTGGATGCGATACAAGATCAATGAAGCTTTTTGTTGAAACTCACATATGAAATGAAGACCTTCGAAAAGGGGTGCAACAGCTTGTGGATAGCCGAACTTAGAATTTCATGGTAAGTTGCATTTAAACAATTTTTTCTTAAGTTATTATTTTTTTAAATTTGTTGGTTGTTTATTTTTAGGAAACATATAACACCTGATTGCAAGATAATTTATACGAGGACGATCCTTCTACCCATCTAGAACTCGATCCGAATTTGTGGTTAGAGGGTAGCTCTCATCTAGTAGACTCGATAGAAATCATGTTTATGGTATCTCAAACATCATGGCCAAGGATATGCCGTCAGGCTATAGTGTATCAACTAATGATTCCTCGCAATCGGGTTCGAGCTCTCAATCTCTAACTGTCCAGGTGATTGTATGAGAACAAGTTGAAGCTTAGATGACCCGACTTAATGTTGAGATGAACCAACTTAGATATGAGATGGCCGAATTGAGGGATAAAGTGAATATCCCCAAGTAGTTGTTGTCAACTCTCACTGGTACATGTAGTCTACGTCATCATCTACCTGGTCTCGACAAATATCTGCCTCTTTCTCATATCTAAGTTGAAAAGGTTCAACAAAGAAATGCTGAAGTTAAAAGAATTGATTGAGCCATTAGTCTTAAAGGCTTTGATAAGTAGAGTAAGGGAACATTCTATATAGAAGGATTTATATATTTTACTAAACAAAAGCCTATTGAAGGTAAAACAAGTCATGAAGAATCACATACAGGTATAGGAAGCCAACATGTTGATACATAGACCTCCTCGTTTCTACCAGGAAAATGATTCTACCAGGAAAATAAGGATGAGAAACCATTCAAATGGAATTGTTCTCCTAACATAGATAATAATTCTAATAATGGTCAGGAAAGGCTAGCAAGGGAAAACATACAATACATTGAGAGGAGACATATGACTTCCTTAAATGCCACCCTAACAGAAGTCCTTACAACCATCAAGGGAAAATACTTTGTTCAATATCCACCTTCTATGGTGTCGCCTCCGCACACATGGACCTTTAAGAATTTTGCTTGCACCATAAGGATAAAGGGAATGATACGAAAGTTTGCTTCATACTAAAGAAAAAAAAATTAAGAGGTTGATAGCCAAAGGCTATCTTTTTTTTTTTAAAGGGCATGCCCATATGGAACGTGATAGAGAAAAGTCTAGCCAGCCTGCCCAAATCCTACATGAGATCTATATGATTCTAAGGTGCATCTCAGCTAGAGAAGGTATGGAAAACATATCCTTACAATGACTCGTTAATAGAACCCATAAAACAAGCTATAACTTTTACTCCAAAATATTAAAAAGGGGTGACTTACCCCTATGTGGATGCACTGGTAATTCTCATAATTCTAGCCAATCATCAAGACTACAAGGTGTTGGTAGATGATAGGAGCTCAGTTACCATCTTATCCAGAGATGTGATGTTCTAGATAGGGATAGATCCCTCAAGGATGATTCTTGTAAAAAAAAAATTTGTTAGGATTTAATGGCTAGGAGTGTTAGTGAAGGGTGCTTTAGATATCTCAATCACAATAGGCACCTGCCCTAAGTGCTTTACCCTTCAGCAAACCTTTATGGTGATAGGAATAACTTTAACCTACAACACCATAATAAGAAGACCTTTTTTGCATTAGATCAATGAAGTCATAAGCACATGATATTTGACCTTGAAATTCTCTACTAAAAAAGAAGTGGTTATCGTAAGAGAAAACCAAGGGGCTTCAAGGAATTGTGTCTTTGAATGTCTAAAATACAAGAGCTCTTTGGTTATAGACCACCAAGGGTCTTTGAAGAAGAGAGTAGAGGTCAAAACTGAGGCCAAATAACAGTTAAAAAAAAATATCTTTGTGGTAAGAAGATAGGGTTGTTACCAAGATAGGCTCCACATTGGAACCACCTCAATAACAAATATTGATAAATTTATTCCTCACCTATAAAGGCTAATTTGATTTCAACAATTCAGATATGTCAAGGATCAACATAGAGATAATTGCTTACAGACCTTAAGTTGACTTAACTTTCCTTCCTATTCAACAAAAGAAAATATTTTTTTAAGGGGGAAGACAACATGAAATAACTGTAGAAGTGGATACACTATTAACTGTTGAGTTTATTCGTGAGGTCATGTATCTATATAGGTTAGCTAATATGGTTATAGTGAATAAGAGTACTGGAAAGTGGAGGATGTGTGTGAACTTCACTAACCTGAATAAAATCTGTCCAAAGGATAGTTTTCACCATAGTTTTTAAACCCGATTTGGGAATTGACCTGGTTAAGAACCGGGTTCCGGGTTTCATGGGTCAACCCGGGTTAACCTGGGTCAACCCAAAAAAATTAAAAAAAATATTTAAAATTTTAATATTTTATATGAATTTTTTTAAAAAAAATTATGTAAATATATACTATATATATATATTGTAAATAATAAAATTTAAAAAAATATTTTAATTTTTTTATCAAATTCTTATATTTTACTCGTATTAATTTATAAATATGAAGGTGAAACATCAACCTTTCCCAACAGTAATCCATTTTAGAAGTTTGTTAGCAAAACAAGACGAAGGGCAAGATAGAAAATTCACTAACGCATAGCCAACATGTATATAAACAACCCTTTCAAAATCAAAGCCCTAATTTATCAAGCAGCAACACTTTAAGGAAAGTGAAGCTTTTGCCTTGGCGGCGCATGGCAACTCCTCAACAGCAAGAAGAAGACTCTGAAGATGACTTAGACCTCATCAAGATCCTTCTACCAGACAATCAAAATGGATTCTCTAAACTACAACATGACACACCAGCACAGGAAGTACAACAACATTACATCCATTCAATCATGTCAATGGTGATAATCAGACAACTCCCATCACAAGGTCTCTCGACTTTCTCCTTCCAGCTCTGGCCAGTAGCTACAACTCTCTTCACTATCCTTGACAACCACAGCACCAGCCTTTTATCACCAATTCTTGATACAACATCCAACGGGTCTCGTCCGAGTTTGCCCGGGTCGCTCGGGTTATGGGTTGACCCGCCGGGTCGACCGGGTTTCACCGGGCCAACTCCCAAGCGGGTTTTTACCTCCACCCGGACCGGTCCTAAGCCCGGGTCGGCCGGGTCCCGGGTCGACCCGCAGGGCCGGTCCGGGTTTTAAAACTGTGGTTTTCACTCCTAATGATTGATAAATTGGTAGACTCTACAACTGTCTTTGAGTTCTTAAGCGCTTTAGATGTTAATTTAGGGTACCCCCAAATCTTTATGTATCTAGAAATATGAGAAGACTTTTTTCATTACATTAGAAAAAACTTTTTGCTACAGAGCAATCCTTTTGGCTTGAAAAATAAAGGGGTTACTTACAGACAGATGGTTAACAAAGTGTGCAAACACTATACTAGAAGAAATATGAAAGCTTATATGGAGACATGCTAGTGAAAAACTTGACTTTTAAACAACATTTAAAGGACCTAGAAGATGTTTTTTCTTGGTTTTGGGCAAATGTCAAATAAAGGTGAATCCTTTCAAGTGCGTGTTCGCCATCAGAGGAGGAATGTTTTTGGATTTTTCTAGCAAAAATGAGGAAATAAAACCCAATCTTGAGAAGATTAAAGTAATACTGGATATGAATCATCCGTAAAAGGTTAAATTTGTTCAACACTTCACTGGGGTTTGACCGTCTTCAACAGATTCATATCCAAGCTAGGGGAATGCAATGCAACCTACCTTTCTTTCAGATCTTGGAAGTATCATAAATTTTAAATGGACACCAGATTGCTAGAAAGCTTTTGAGAACTTAAAGTTTATCTCTTCTCTCCTAAAATCTTGTCACAACCAAGACAAACTGAGAGTTTGTTCCTCTATCTTAAGGTTTCTAATCAGGCAGTTAGTGTCGTGTAAGGGGAAAAAAAAAGCATACAACACCCGATCTACTATTCTAGTTGAACTCTTCATGATACAGAAATAAGATACCTAAAAGTTGAAAAGATGGCCCTAAAGTAGAAAAGAAAACATCTTTGTCCCCTAAGGTTCCCTAGTAATGGTAGGGGAAGAACTTCTCCAATGAGAAGAACTACCTCCTCTTACCAGAGGTGGATGTTGGGGTTCCCCCCTCTAGTTTTGGGGCCTAGTCTAATGGACCCATGTCCCCTACCATTTCCTCTGTTTTTTAGTTGGAACCCGAACTTCTCACTAGAGGAGGCAATATCCTTTATTCCGAGGGTCAAATCTAACTCTTTTTTGTCCATTTTTCTGTTCAAAAAGAAGGAGAAAGAAATATTTGGTGGAAGATACCTATGAGGACAATTTATTCTTAGAATGAAGCAAACTAGCTCAGGGATTCTTCAAACAAAATGTTTTTTACAAATATTATAATGAGTAAAAGTAAAAAGAAAAAATGGAAGCAAGAATGGTTAGGGTTATAATGGAAATAACTTTTCACCCTCGTTGTTAGATGAATGACCTTTCATGTCATCTCAGATCTTCAAATATCTAATCAATTATTGCATTGAATGCACGCTGTCATTTTGTTTTCTAAAAGACATCTCTTTTAATACAGATAGGCCACCTGACCATCTCTTGTAGTAAGAACAAGCCACCTAGCCATAAAGAATCCCAACAATTCTACACGGGACACAAATCTCATGGGAAAGGTAAAAAGTCTTTAACTAAAGCTGGTAACCTTTTAAATCTTTGTGTATTTAATAAGTAAAGACTTGGGGAGCTACTGATGGATCAATGTATTATATATATGTGTGTGTGTGTGTGAGCGCACGCGTGTGTGTGTTGTGTCATACATTTACTTAAAAGCTCAAAATTAAAAAGGCCAAAGGTAAGGTTTTAACCTAATGTATCCATACTTGGCAAAATACCAAACTCATACTATATAGGTCTAGCTTAATTCCAGGCCTAACATCTTTCAGTTTAGCCACACATTACGCTTTTGGTGCATATGGGTCTTGCAAGATGCTAGACTCAGTAGTCTTGAGTTCAATTATACACTGAGCTCAAATGCATATGAGTCTAGCAAGGTGTCAAACCCAACACCATTGGATTCGAAATCATTCCAAGTCCATATACATATAGACTTGATAATCTTTTTAGGTTCCATATTAGCTCACAAGAATTTGTTTATTTATTCTTATGTCTTTTAACATAAAATGTTAAAAGTCAATACTGATCATCTCCTTATATCTCTAGATGTATAAAAATCTTCTAAGGAGCCTACCATATTTCCATCAATATTAATATTGGGTAACAAATATCTATTTATCATTGATATTGTGTAAATGATATATATCCTTCATTAATGTCATCAGAAGAAGATGTTGATTCAATCCTTTTATTTAAGTAACATGACAAAGTTCATAGGCTATATATATCCTTTAAACCACCTAGGTAAAGGGTCACACTTTTTCTATTCTCTAAAATATTCATACTTTCATTTTCAGAGCATTTATCATACACAATTAAGAACAAACACTCTTGTTCTTAGAATTAAATATCAATTTTCTCATTTATTGCAATTTCCTATTAAAAAGTCATTGAATTTATTATCAGATGCTCCCTAAATCCCACTAAAAAAGAGTATTTTGCAGGTGTCAAACCTTCTATTACCAACCATCAATTTCATGAACTCTAGAGAAAGAAACATTGAAGTGATATTGTGATTACCCACCATTCAAACACTAAAAAAACCTCATTCCTAGGCATATTTAATATTTAGAACATCATCACTTTACTAGTTTCAAACTTCCATTTTTGTTTTTGTGTGTGAAAAAAATTATTACATGCAAAAGTATGAAAATTAAGATTAAAATAGAAATTAGAAAGGGATTGAAATGAGAATTTATTATCGGGGGGGTCCCTCAATCCCACTAAAAAAACTATTTTGAAGGTGTTAGGTCTTCTATTACCAACCATCAATTTCATGAACTCTGGAGAAGCGAACATTGAAGTGATATTATGATTACCCACTACTCAAACACTACAAAATCCTCATTCCTAGGCATATTTAATATTTAGAACATCATCACTTTGCTAGTTTCAAACTTTCAATTTTGTTTTTGTGTGTGAAAGAAATTGTTACATGCAAAACTATGAAAATTATGATTAAAATGGAAATTAGGAAGGGATTGAAATGAAAATGATTTGGGAAAAGCCTTTGGATGTTATAAATAATCTCACACCTAACATAAATCCTAATCCTTAAAAGAAAAAAAAAGATTCTTTTTTATTAAAAGTATACAACTAATAAATAATTCAACTATTATTATGGTTCTTAAACTAAATAAAAAACTAATATAATTTAAAAAATAATTAATAATCCCAAAAACTCATGCATTGGTCTCTCGAATTGGAAGGAACTCATTTATAAATTTAAATTATCTTGATTTCATAAATAATCCATAAAAAATTGCGAAGGCTTTTTCCTTTTTCCTTTATCTTTATCAACTTCATAAGCTAGAGATTGCTTTGGTACCTCCATGCTGACAATTGAATATGTTGTAATGACAACATCATACTTTGACAGCTCAAAAGGATCTTTTGTTCGATTGCTTCTACGATATACTAGAACAGAGAGGTTAGCTATTACAAAACACTTGTGTGTCTTTAAGTCTTAAGGATCTTTCATTTGATTGCAGAAATGATAAAATACTAGAAGTTGATTATTGCTTGTCTTTGTAAACAAAACTATTGTTTCCATCACTTTTTGAACACTTTCTATTGATACTTTTATATGTATTGTTTTCGTAATTAGAGGCTACACCCTCCTCCACCTTCTCCGAATAATCATCAATATATCTCGCTCTTTACCTTGACAGGTGGAGTCATAGGTACAAGGTTTTAGTATAATGGAAAGGAAGGAAGAGTGTCTTTATCTTCTTAATCTTGTCTCAGTCATAAATCTTGAACTTGCCTTGTCACTTGTCGATTCTCTTCAACTGCTCTCACCATGCAGAGGCACGACCCTTAAGCCTAATGGTGATCAACTTCAACTTTATCCTCTCCGAGACCTCATTGCACTAAAATATATGTTCCATCTCATGAAGTTAATCAATAAATTCCTTAGCCTTTAGGAGCTTGCAAACTTTGGGAGTTACATGGTAAAACCTAGATCTTCATAGTGATCATCCCAAACACAAAGGTTGCTATCTCTGATCACACTCGTGATGTAGGTTCTCAAAACTGGATGTGGAGTTACAATCATTTATTTCATGATCATCCAAATCCCAATATACCAAATGATAAGTTAGTTGTGAAACCTAACTTTATAAATACTTTAATTATTAGTTTGTTGACGTTGGGCTTCTATGAGGAACTTTCTTGTTTAGAAACCGAAATCCTCCACCATGTCCTCATCCTATTTTATAATCTCTAGCCATGATAATCAAAGAGTACAACAAAAAAACAACTTGAAAAGTTAGATTTTAATATCATTATGATTCAATTCATGAATTAGCTCACTAGAGCTTATTGTATTTTTTGATTGTTTTAATAATAAATTCATATTGAGATGAAAATCAAGAGACAATGAGATGAAAAAGGCTTGAAAACAAACCTTAGACATTGTAAATAATCTCATGATAATATAGAAAAATCTGAGCAATATTTTGAAAAAAAAAAGAAATAAAATACACAATTTTATTTATACTAGTAATAAGTTTAGATTTTAATCTTTAAAGGGAAAACCCTAATTAAAAAGGTGTATAGCTAATGAAACATCTTTCTAAATAAAATAAAGGAAACAAAATAACTTAGAAAAATAAATAACAATCCCAAATTTAGCCTTAAGCTACAACAATTGTGGACTCGTTTGATGACTCAAACAACATGAACACAACATCATCACCTTTAATTTTCCCAATTACCCAGGCAGACACACGCTCATAATCAAATCTAACATGGGACCCCGTTTCAGATACCTTATGGTCCACTCAATTAATGAAGAACAGAGGATCAAATACCCGATAACTCACATTTGTTTCACAAAATTGACTAAATCAGAATCTAACCCACATTTCATCCCGCTTGGTCTCGGAGCTGACATCCCTATGCCTAAAGAGGAAATTGGGTCGGCAAAAGTTTTTTTTTTAAAAAAAAAAAACAATGATTTAGGTTATTCCAGCTTTGTCGTGTTAAAGGCTGAGAGACAAGAATACGTGTAGCTTTTTGAATTAGAAAGAGACTTTAGTCCAAAAGTCCAATTTTCTGTACTCACAGAAACCTAATTCCATTCTCTCCCTACCTTAATTTCCAACCACGAAACCCTAATCTTACACAGGGTTTTCCCATAAATATTAGGAAAGAAAGTTGTTGTGAAATGGACAAAAATGCACTGTTCACTTACTGCAACCTGGGTTTATGTTAAGATACGAACTGCCATATTTTTATCTAAATTTACAAGTATAATTTCTGATTCTCTGACCCTTGATGAACAACAAATCACTACCCATCAATGGAGGAAGGGGACCCACTAATCTCTTCCCTTCTTTTTCAACTGTACCACTGCCAGCCATACTGAATTCCTCCACGTAACATTGCAATCTGATCTCTCACTCTCTGCATTTATACACACACACACTCACTCTATTTTCCCCATACAGGTTCTCCACATCCTAGCTACTACCTGATTCATGGCTCTCTTTCCCTTACTTCTTCTCATTCTTATGGTTCCTTCCTCTAGTAATGCTCAATGGCCACCTTCACCTGGCTACTGGCCAGGTTCTAGGTTCAGGTCAATGAGCTTTTACCAAGGATACAGAAATCTCTGGGGTTATTCACATCAACGAGTAGACCAGAATGCGTTGACTATCTGGCTAGATAGCACATCAGGTTTAACTCGAGTCCATTAGCTACCTGACATTATAATGCGTCTCTGCTAGCTGTCTGAATTAATTTTTGTTAGGTATCTAATCATAAAGCTTTCTGCACATTTAATTCATCATAATCTATTGTTTTTGATCTTTGTAACAGGGAGTGGATTTAAATCAGTTAAACCATTTCGATCAGGGTATTTTGGTGCTTCCATTAAGCTCCAACCTGGCTACACTGCGGGAGTTATAACAGCTTTCTATGTGAGGATTGGACTAATTAAACTATATATGCTCATAATAATTTACTGTAAAACGTACCTTTCTCTGCTAGTATTTCTCTTCTTCAATTAACACAGTTGCCGGTATAGTATATATAAAGATGTTCTTGTATTAATGTCTAATTAATTAATATTTGTAATCAATTAATGGCAGCTTTCAAATAGCGAAGCTCATCCTGGGTACCATGATGAAGTGGACATAGAATTTCTTGGCACAACATTTGGGAAGCCTTACACTTTGCAGACCAATGTTTACATCAGAGGAAGTGGGGATGGGAGAATCATTGGGAGAGAAATGAAGTTTCATTTATGGTTCGATCCAACCAAAACCTTCCACTATTATGCCATTCTTTGGAGTCCCAAGGAGATCATGTAAGTTAACCACTACAGTGATCACTTATAATATTTTACAACCAAGCAAATTAAAAAAGCTTCTTCCGTATATGTTTTTTGACACAACAATATTTGGTTGGTTTTTACTGGGTTTGTTTTTTTTGATAGCTTTCATGTTAGCGGTGAATTAAACTTAATAATATATTTAGTTTTTAAAATAACTAAGTTTTATATTGCAGGATTTATTAAAATATTGAGTTCAAAATGTAGGTATTGTGCAGCGGTTTATAATTAACTGAGTTTCGTAAATATTTATGATAAGAAAGCTAAAAAAATTTATCCAAATATTTTATATATATTTTTTACTACACATAAATTTTAACTATAATTTTTATCAATCATGTATCTAAATCCAATTAACTACAACTAAAATTACTTTTTAAAACTTATTTTTTTAAAATTATAACTACAAAACTATCTAAAAAACAAACATGCCCTTCAAGCGTGTTTGTGAATATGGTTGAGTGGTTGTGGTTGCTTTTTAAAGTGGTTGTGATTATTTTTCAAAGTATCTTTCACTCGAAAATATATCAAAATAATATTTTTTTTATTTTTAAAAAATTATTTTTGACATCAGTGCATCAAAATAATCTAAAAACACAAAAAAATATTAATTTAAAGTAAAAAATTAAATTAAATTAAATTAAATTTTTTCAAAAAATACAAAAACAAACAATTACTAAAGATTAATACTCTCTCTTCACTTCAATAACTATCACATTTGTTTTTTAAAATTTTTATAGTATTTTAATACGATGATATTTAAAATGAATTTTAAAAAATATAAATATTATTTTAAAATATAAAATATTTTTTAAAACACATTCTATTGTATGCTGTGTCTTCTGCAACATCAATCATAAATTCGTTTTCCCAGCTGGCCTCAAAACCAATCGTACATTGCAGCGTCAGTAAAGAGCAAGCAACACCTATGAGACTTGTAGACAATGATCGTGTCACATCGCATTCATTTATATTAAATTTGTAGTGAATAAAAATGTTTCAGATTCCTCGTGGATGATGTGCCCGTGAGGAGGTACCCGAGGAAAAGCGCGACAACCTTTCCACTGAGGCCGATGTGGGTGTACGGTTCCATCTGGGATGCCTCATCTTGGGCTACTGAAAACGGAAAATACAAAGCTGATTACAGATATCAACCATTTGTTGCTAGTTACACCAATTTCAAAGCAAGCGGCTGCTCAGCCTATTCACCAGCCTGGTGCCACCCTGTGTCCGCCTCTCCGTTCCGGTCGGGTGGGCTCACAAGGCAACAATATAGAAGCATGAGATGGGTCCAGAGACACCACATGGTCTATGACTATTGCAAGGACTACAAGAGAGACCATTCCCTAACACCTGAGTGCTGGGGTTAGTATAAGTGATTGCTTGGAACATTGATGTGTCCGCTCCTGTATAGGAAAATGGAAATCACGTGAAAAAAAAGAAAAAGAAAAACAGTTTAACTTGCCTTGTGATTTCAGATTTTTTGTCTTTTATTTACGAAGGTGTCTTGAGATGGTTCCTCGCTGGCTAAAGACAATATACATGCCAGAGCAGTTGAGCGTCCGAGGCTCCCGAATGGAAAATTTGTTTGATTCGTCCA
>Ga0325414_1006962_pt1 | contig 12019 bp, 5 predicted proteins | sample PopdelMetagenome_8_FD_206183 | JGI IMG/M metagenome (GOLD analysis project Ga0325414, IMG submission 206183) | Populus deltoides microbial communities from Bellville, Georgia, United States - Leaf-PdKOR-R3 | ecosystem: Host-associated > Plants > Phyllosphere > Phylloplane/Leaf | place: USA... | reverse complement strand
TCACACATGGATTTAAAGTCAAAATGTTATCTTCCTAGGTTCTGCAAAAAGTTATGACTGATTTAGCTTAAATGTGAAAGCTTTTGCAGATTTAAACATTTTAGGTCGTTCTTTGCATTTCATATTACTAAAACACGTGTATTAGGCTATTAAGATCCCTATGATATCTCAAAATATTCAAGCAATTTAAGAAAAAAGATTTATATATATTAAATAATCAGTTAATCAATTAATTTCTTAATTCTAACAATTCGATCTATTCTCCTTGATTAAGATGACTAGTAACTCATACCCATTGTCTCATAAACCTAAGTGACAAGTGACTGATACTTGCTAAAAGTCATTTTTGATGGTTTTGGGGACTCTCAAATGATAAAATAAGTATCTTTTTAAAGAGAAAAAATAATAATGATATCTTAGAGAGAAAATATCTCAAAATATATATGCTAAAAAATATTGAGAATGAAGAGATTGTCCACCTTGCATTTGAAGGATTCACGAGGTATTTATAGCCCATGTGTCTTGTCTTTTTATGGAGATGAGGGGTTGTAGTGTAAACCTCGGGAAAAATAAAGATTGGTTATATTGCAAACTAACTACATGAGAAATAAAAGTGAAGAAATTCATGCATATGGTTAAATAAAAACAAGAATTCAAAATTTTTTTGAATATAAATTTCTAGGCAAAATAATTCGAGACATTATAAATAAACCTGATAATGTTGAGGGTTGGATTTAATTGAAGAGAATAATACACTTAAAGGAAATGGAACCTAAATGCAAATAAGAGAAATTATAGAGTATAAATACTCTTCTCCTCACAAAAAATGTGCAGCAAACTTAAGGAAAGAAAAGATGGAGTTTTGTATTCATTCTTGCAAAATCAAGAGTGAAACACCAAAATTTTAATAACTCCTTCAAGATTAAAGGTTTATAGATGGAATAAACACTTGTGGGCAAGATATTAACAAGAAAATTGAACAAGAAAAGAAGGAGGGCCGATTGTCAATAGAAAAGAAAGGAGGGAGTTGAAAATCTTCAACTGGTTGAATATCAAAACCTTAATTCGTACCACGTAAGGTGTTCTAAACATGATCTTAAAATTCATTTCAAATTCAATAATGAATTGATGCCTTGATATGAATTATAGGTTAGGGTTCTTAGACATGAATTGGAAAAAAAAAGTATTTGTTGTTAAAATTAAGTTAATTCATGTGTGGTATGTGACGGGGGACGTGAAACCATAATAATTTACCCAGAAAATGTAGTTTGTGAAAGTATTGTGTGAAGGGAAGGGGGTGACGAATCTGGACAGACTTGTCTCCTTACTTTCGGTGAGATTTCGGGTATGAGGATGAGGGAATTAGGATCGGATTCCTGTATAGAAATTGTAGTTTTGGATGTTAGCTAACCAAGAAAATTGGTCTTGCTCAATTTGAAGCTATAGAACTCTAGTTATGGGTCACCAACTGATACTGAGTTGTGACTGACTCTGTAGAGTAGTAGGACTGATTAGTTGATGAGCAATTTTTACTATCTTGGAGGCAGAACTGGGTTCTCCTTCCTTTAGAGAACTTGTAGCCTTGTGTCTTAATTTTCCAACAAGACCAATCTTGCTTGAAACAGAGTTCTAGAACTTTGGATATAGTTAAAAATATAAGGAGGGTTCAAGACAATAACAGTTGGACATTAATAGTTCAATGTCTAGACAATAACAATTCAATGTCTAAGACAGTAATAGATCAAACAGTAACAGTTAAGGTTTAAGACAATAACAGTTAGACTTTCACATGAATACTATATGTAAGTATATAAAAGAACTGAGTCATGCAGACACTTACATGTTGAGATACTAACTTTGAAAATATACATGATTTATGTATGTATATTATGATGAGGAAATGAACATGCATAGAAAGTAACATATGTGTAATGAATGAATATGGATTCTCTATAACATTCGGCTTGAAGGAATCGTGACCCAAAACTTCCTTGTGACTTAGGAGGAGCGACCAGGATTGGATCTGCTGATAGGGGAGGTCACGAGACAGGCAGAACAAGTGCGTGATTTTCCCTCATATTTGTACTTATACAATTTAAAGTTCTTTTGGTGAATGCGATTACAATAAATACCATGTTCAATGTAAATAAAATGACATCTGTGATAGGATTGCCGGGAAATAAATTACAAGATTAGCTTCGGCTAATAACATTCGTGATAGGATTGCCGAGAAATGAATTACAAGATTAGCTACGGCTAATGGCATCCGTGATAGGATTAGCTTGGGCTAGTGATGTCCGTGTTGGGACGCCCAGGAATGATTGATAAGACTTGATTTGTAAAGGGTATCCGTGTTTGAATGACCTGGGGAAATTGATAAATATAATTGCCTAAAAATATCCAGGTTGGACTTTGCAAAGTCATCCGGTTCATGCAAGTAAATAAGAGTATTCAAATTAAGGATATGCAAATGGGTGTTAAATTGGGTTTAAATAATTTACAAGCAAAATATAAGTTGACTGTTAGAATTCTTATGGATCAAATAGAAAATTTATACTTCATTCGTATACATTACATAAGCGTGTATATATATATATATATATTATCAACATAATGGTATGTTTATTTATGTAATAGGTCCATCAAATATTCAGGGAGATCATTAGTTTAGGACTCTACTTTGTCAAGCTTATGTAAATATTTAACTTAAGCATAATGGAATTAACGCGTTTATGCAGTATGCTTTTGTGTAAACCTTGATGTATTTATAAAGTCTAGCTTAACATGTAGTACTTTAGTTATCTTGTAATTAACCCTTTTGAAATGTTTAAGAACACTTATTATGTTGTAAATGCTTTCTTTGCATGTTAGTGTGTGTGTGTGTGTGTGTATTGTATGGATTGTACGAGGTGTTGAATATTGATGATTGAAATAAGGTCCGGAATTATGGGACCTTGTGATGATGGGTTGATTGAGTAAATTGATAGTAATCGATAACTAGGGATGTCCTAAATTCATTTATATCGGCTTTGAAAACAATGTTTAGTTATTTCTAATTATATTTAAAGGATTGTTACAAGTATATATAGAACTTCCAACCATATAATGAGTTTGAATGAAAAATATATGACTTCGATCATTTGCCTTTCTAATAAGTTTTGTAACTCCTTTATGAGTGGTAAGATTTTATCCTTAACTCTATATCTTTTAAGTGCTGATTAATATATACTTAGAATGGAGAGTTATTTATATTGTATTTATTTATTCTTAGAATAGTGAGCAAAAAATGTCTTTATTGTGTGACATGAACAATTTACTTATTATTTTTCCTTAACAATCTACTTTCTTTTATAAGTTGGGCAGTTATTTGAGATGTAGTCACCATCAATGAAAAAACAGATAATAGTTTTTAGTAATAAAAAGAAAGATATTGATCTTCTAACAAGAGGATTTCAAACTAAAAAAGAAGAGAAATGATGAATTATGTGATATAAAGTATCCCTAAATAGTTATATTAATCTTAAGATGTTTGAGAGTGAATTAGTAAAGGAAAGGGATGAATTCTTAAATTCTATCAACCACAAGCATACGAGGACCTCAATTTTGCATAATTTTTATGCATGAGAAATTGTTCTAGATTTAAAGCTCGAAATATGATAATTTTTTTTATTGTTTAACCATACATGCATTAAAGTTATCTATAAAAAGTTAAAGTTATTTTAGTTCAAGCGCGCACACTTTCAATTTTGGCTTTTTTTTGTTTAGGTAATTTTGTTTCTTTAAAAACATCATTTTTTTTTAATATTTGAAGAGTTTTTCTAAGTATATTGTTAACTTAAACATGTAACAACGATCTTTTGTTGAATTTTATTGAAAAGCCTATAGCTTTGGCCTTTTGGATCTCTAATTATTTATATATCTCATTTATGAGTGGTGATTTTTTTATCTTTATCTCTAAATTTCTTATGCATTCATTTAATTTGTATTTTAGAGTGTTGAATTATTTGTATTTATATCTTCGTGGCTTTGTACCTTAAAGTGATAAACAACAAATTATCTTATTTATGAATGGTGAATTTTTATCTTTATCTCTGAATCTATAATGCATTCATTTAATTTGTATCTTTAGAGTGTTGGGTTATTTGCATTTATATATTTTTGGCTTTGTATCTTAGAGTGATGAGCAAAAAAATATTTTTATTTTATAATTGTGTTGTGTGACCTGAACAATTACTTTTGTTTCCCATTACTCATTGCCAAATTGATATTAAAGCTTTGGTTGTAAACCATGGTTGTTCATGATCATCATGTATAAGAATATGAAAGGTATATTTTTGATGTTGAAATGAATGAGAGAGGAATATAAATCCAACAATATCTTGAATAATATGAGGATTATGTTGATGTTAATAATAATTTTGAAAACGACTCTTTCATTAATGTTAAAAAGGATTTTAATCCTTGCTATCATACTCTATACCATAATTGTAAAGATGATAGTTCTTCTTAAGAGAAGAAATAAATACATTGTCAAAGTTATGATATAAAAGTTGATGTTCTATAATATGAAGAAACAATGTTACTTGATGAATTCATTAATTAGCTTTAAATGTTAAGATGGTTTTTGACTTTGAGGAGTATTTTGATGAATGAAAGATGAAGTTAATGGTTTTAAAACTAAAAAAATATCATTTCTTATGGTGGAAGAATTATAAGAGGCAAAGAGCTAATGAGGTCAGAAGTGAGATCAATTATGTAAAAATATAAAGACAACCTAATAAAAGATTTTTTACTTAAGCATTATAAATAAGAGATTCCTTTTCAAGTTACATAACTTTAAGTAAATGGGAACAACTATTATGGAGCTTTTAAGCTTCACATGTTAAAATATGATCATGCAGAACCAAGAGCAAACAACAACATATTATTTGAATGGATTAAAACAAGGGTTTACTAATATTGTTTGTTTAGAGTCTTATTGGACTTTCAATGGTTTGAGAAAGCTTAAATTGAAGATGGAAAAACAATAAAAAGAGAGAAGATATAGTGGTTTTAGGTTAATATCATAGAAGAGCCCTAACACATTATAATATAGACCTCTAAATCTTTATTTCTAACAAAAAAATATATTTTAATCAAACTAAAAACCCGTAATCAAATTAAATTAAAAACATTTCAAGTCCTGATATACTCTTGTGATATCACTGGAAGTAGAAACCATCTTCATAGAGTTTCTCTCTTAAATATGAATCAATATATATCAAAATTATAGGTATTAGTGGTCAAAATTAGGCAGTCTAAGTGCTCTCTCTCTCTCACAGCCCCCCCGCCTTAGATAACTACCATTGGAAAGCTACTGGTACTAGATTGTTATCATTTGCATTCACACCTTTGGCTTGCTTGGAAGGCTAGTAATGGAATCAAAATCTTCCCTCTAATAAAGCCCTTTACCTGCCTACTTTAAACTATTGAATCTGTCTGAATCTATCCAGAAAATGGCTTGAACTGGTATTGTGACTCCATATGTAGCTAATAGAAACAAACATTCCCATGAGAGAAACTGAATTTATTATAAGAACTGTCATAACATAATTTTGGGTTTCTCTTAAAATTATCTTTTTTAAAAAACAAAAAATCAATAAAAAATGAAAAGAAACAAAAAAATAAAAAAATTGAAAATGAAAAAAGACTAGCAGCTTGGCTAGATCAGGCTGAGAAGGGCTCTAAATGCGTGAAGGAATCAAATTGAGATTTTGGAAAAAATTGGAAGCTTTATTGTACCCCAAAAATCCTAAGATTAAAAGACAAAGTAAATTCAAGGTTAAATGAAATGATTATTGGATAAATTTGCATAGAAATTAAGTTTGAGGACTTAATTACACTTTTAATAGGCCAATTTGATTTAATCATGAGCCCAATTAAAGGTTTAATTAAGTTTTAGAATTAATTTGGGTCTTATTAAAATAATTAATTAAGTGCAATGACTTAATATATTAGACTTTTAATGGGTTAAATTAATTTTATTAGGGACTTAATTGGGGAATTGTTTTGTTTCGAAGTCTAATTTGTACTTAATTAAGAAAATTGAAAATTTAGAGAACCAGATTTAATTTTTTTCAAGTTGAATTGGGTGAAATCAAGGATAAAATTGCAAGAAAATTAAAATTTGGAGGTCAATTAAGGGTCAAATTAAAAAAAATTCAAAAACAAAGACCTTTTTGTAAAAGGTGTGTAAATTAAAGAACTAAATTCAGTTGTAAACAAGGGTGAAATTGAAAAAATTGAAAGTTGGAAGGTCAATTGAGGATAAAATTGAAAATATCCAAGATCGAGGACCAAGTTGAAAAACACGCTTAAATCAGGGTTTTTTTAAAAAACTTTTTAGGGGTGAAATTGTATTGATTCTTAATATTAAATTCAATTAAGAAACTAATTGAAAAAATTGTAAGATTGAAAGCTGAAACTAAAATAGGAGATTTATAACCTAATTTTAATCAAAAACACCAAAATGACACTGTTTTATTTAAATAAAACGGTACGTTTTGACCAAAACAATGTCTTTTGGTTCCAAACGATAGGTAAAAAATAAATGTCATAAAACATGTCGTCTGACACTGTTCATTATATTCTTCCTCTAAACCATAAAAGATGACAGATAAACCCTTTTTCAGAGGCATTTAATGCATCATCCATGCCCTAAATGAGACAGCAAACACACCCTTTGGTACCGCTGACATTGTACTATAACCCAAACTTTGTCCACATTTGATTTGCAGCCCTGTAGCCACTACAACACAAATCCCAAACCCTTGACCCAACTAGCATTACAACCTTGTTTGATAGTACCAAGTTATTGGTTTATGACCAACAAATGGGATCCTTCTTAGGCGAATCAAGGCCCAAGATTCATGCCTAAGAAAGACCCCGTGTCCTTTTTTCATCCCTTATAAATAGGGGTGAATTTAGTGAAGCAAAGAGGGAGAAAAAGAGAAAAATAAAAAAACAAAATCAAGCCCAAAAACACCTTTTTTGCCTATAAAAATCAAGAAAAACCAAAAGGGTAAAAGAGGATCAATTCATGCCACAATCCATCACCCTCAACAAAAACAAAACACCCTTTACCCATAACAAAACTGAAACAAAAAAAAAGGAAGCACCCTTCACCAACTATTATTCTGTACCACCAACTCCACCACCTCTCTTTCTCTCTTCTCTAGCAGCCACATCAAGCCACCAAGAAAAGCAACACCACTATCCTCTACCGTGAACAGCCAACAACCCCAGCAAGACCACCAGCTTGCAACCAATACTCCCCAAGCCAGGGTAACTTCTTCTCTTTCCCATGTAAATCCCCTTGCATGGTAATAACTTGAATACTTCTTCTTTTTTATGATAGAAAAGAAGAAGTTGGGTCGGGTTTCTTGATTGGAGGTTGAGCCTTCATTCCAGCCCAATCCGTGTGGCTGAGTTGGGCTCCTTAAAATGGATTTTGGGCTATCTGTCGGCCCAACCAAATTGGGTAAGGCCTGAGCCCAACCCGTGTGCATACCTAGGCTTTGGGTCCAATAGACTCGACCATGTAGTTAGGCCAAGCCCAACCCAAAAGTTAAGAACATGTTTGGATTGCATAAGTTTTATTAAGGAAATAAGGCCTTGTTTGGGTCCTTAAAGCATGTTTTCCAAGCACGGCCTTAAGGTATTTTTAATGCCTTTGATTTTAGGTTAATGACATGTTTGTCAAACACGCCCTACTGCTTTCCCCTTTAACTTTAATTTGTTCTTATTTTAGTGTTTCTCCAAACAAACCCTAAAATAGTTAAAAAAACCTCTAAAAAAATCCAAGGACCATTTTTAAATTATTTGTGGGTGCCTCGCGTGTTTTTCCAACAATTTTGCCTAATATCATGTTGCAGATCTACACTGTAAGATATATATCCGATATTTCTTTGAAATTTCAAGAAATCAAAAGAACTTCCCTTATTTCAAAAAAAATGTTTTTCTTCAAGAATTTCATTTAATATTAGGTTGTGGACTTACACTGTAAGATACATATCCGGTATTAAAAATACTCAGTTTTCTTTGAATTTTTTTAAAATAAAAAAATTCCTCATTTAAAAAAATACAAAAATATATTTTGTTTTCATGTATACGACCAAATTCTAAAGATTTTTCATGCATATTTCTAAAAAAACAAAAATGAATTTTTATCATGTTTTAAAAATACTAAAACGGATATCATACGAGTATCTATTAGGATTTGATTAAAATTTAAAAAATCTCACAAAAAATAATTTGTTTAATTAATATTTTGGGTATGAATTTTACAATATAATGCATACTCTCAGAATTAAATTAAATGAATTAATAACAAAAAACATTAGGAATTAGTTGTAGACTTTATTATTTGAGGGTATAAAATTATACTATAGAGTACACTCTTAGGTATTAAAGAGAAAAAATAGAAAATAAAGGTGACGCTAAGATTTAGGCTTTAGAATGGTTAGAATTTAACCCAATAAGATGAGACTAAAAATAGAAACACGACTTAAAATAACAATCAATCAATAATATAGCTTATCATAGGTAGGGACTGGGGTTGATGCATTTTCTCATTATAGACTTGACTTAAGGTGAATAGGGGCCTTCGAAAAAATCATAAATGAGACCTTTTAAAGTATTTAAGAATTTTTTTTATATAAATCTGACAAGTAGGTCCTTGAACAATTTTCATTTTGTATTTGGGGCTTTTGTCAAGTGGAGGCAATTTTCATTTCATAAAGCATAATTGACAAATACAACTTACTTATTCTTAGGGCTTTTTTGTTAAGTGGGGGCTTTGTACCATTACCCAAGTTATCCATATGCTCTGGTCGGCTCTATCCCCTTTTACAACTAGTCTTTTTACCCAAACTCTCACAAACCATATGTTTTCTAGTAATTATGATACTAGGTGACGACTCCTTCAAAATAATAATTTTATGATTAAACCCAAAACACTTCATTCCAAGAGGCAGCTCTGCCATGAAAGCCATGATAGGAACTACGACTCTTCATTATATTAATCATCTTAAAAAAAATATTTATATTCTTCGTCAAAAAGTAGATCATGCTTGAACCTTTTTTTTTTTAATTTGATTTGATTTTGATTTTTTTTTGTTGAGAAATGGAGATTTAGAGGTTCTATTTGTTTTTAATTTGGTTTTAATATGAGTTTTTATTTCAATTAAAATGTGTTTTGTTTTGTTAGAAATGGAGATTTAGAGGTCCATATATGTTGTTTTCATAATAATAAAAAAAAGACTTAAATTTGGGTTTTTAGAGTCCAAATACTTGTACCTCGATCTTTCGATGACATGAGACATCCTTAGTGATTGAAAAAATAGAACCTGTTTCATTTACATTTCATTTACATTATTTAAGAGGGGCAGAAAACTATAATCTTATCCCTCAAGTTTGAATTTTTCTTTTTCAGTCCCTATTCTTTATGAATTTTAAGATTTGGGCCTAAATTTTATTTTCATTATGTTTGAGTGATTGGATATTTAGAGAGAGGAGAGAAAGTCACTAAAAAAGAAAACAAGAGAGAAAGCTCTTAGATGATTCAATTTTAACTATCAATAACTATGATTTTGATGTCTATGGATTCATATTTAAGAGGGGAACTCAATAAAGATGATTTCTACCATCAATAATATAAAAAAAGTAGATTATTGCTATTTTTTTTAATTTTATTTGATTACGAGTTTTTAGTTTAGTTAAAATGTGTTTTTGGTTGGAAATAGAGATTTAGAGATCAATGTGATGTTGTTTCAATGTTTTTATATTAAAAAAGTTTAAATTTGAATTTTTTGTGATCCAATACTTTTACCTCGATTTTTTGGTCATATTAGCCATCTCCTGCCATAAAATATGTTGCAAATTAGTAATAATATACTAGCCTTGGTGCCTACACTTTGCTGCTGAGTCCGCACTATTTTTTGTAAAAAGACTATGTTTAGGTATTGAAACGGGTTAAAAAAGAACAAAAAAAACACTCATGACAAATGTATAACAATGCTAATTAAATCTAAAGCCAACACGAGATATTTCGCAAAACCTGCAGCCTAAATTATATGACTGGAACAATCCGATAAAAACATAAAGAGAATCATAAAACTTTTTTTTTTAAAAAAATATGTTAACTTTAACCGAAGTCACTAGACCTGAAGCACCTAATCTAGAAAAACCATGAAATCCAATTTCAAAAAAACTAATTATTAAAGGGTGAAAAAAATAGAATTTTAATCATACAAAAAGATTGGAAAAAATAGCAATTTAAAGAGTGAAGATCAAAATTATTATTACTACTATTATTAATAAGTAATATCATCACGACTATTACTACTACAACTACTATTACTACTAAAATTATTATTATTATTATTATTATTATTATTATTGCTCCTCCTACTATTATTGTTGTTACTATTATTATCACAACTATTAATATCATAACTATCATCATCACAACTATTAATATCATAACCATCATCATCATTCTTCTTCGTCTTCTTGTTCTTCTTCTTATTATTATTATTGAAAAAAAACCTTGAACTTAATTTGAAGGATAAAATTGAAAAATATAAAAACTTTGACAAAAGAGCCAAGAAAAACAACAAGAAATCAAAAGAAGAGGGACCAAATTAAAATCATTGAAAAAAAATCATAAACTTGATTTGAAGGATAAAATTGAAAGCAATAAAAACTTTGACAAAAGGACAAAGAAAAAAAAAAGAAATTCAAAGTAGAAGGAAGAAATCAAAACATATTGTATATACAAATTGGAAACCAAGGGTTAAATTGAAAAAAAATAAAATTTTAACAAAAAAAATAACAAAATTATTAAAATCAAAACTAAAAAGATCAAATTTGAAATACCAATAACAATAAGGACCATAATGTTTTTCTAGTGGTAGGAGAGAGAACCAAAGGTAAAAAAAAGGGTCACTAACGATAAATTGCCCACATCTTGACTACACACGCCATCAATTATGGATGAGGACACGATAAGGAATAAAATAATATGGTGAAAGCCCATTTTTTTACCACTAGGAGCTGCTGTGCTTGTCACCCAAAGTGTTCGGCAACCCCCACACGCTTGTGTGTGATGTGAACGTGCCATAACCTTTTTCCCATTAAAAAGTATTATATATTTTAATGTTAAATTACAACACTACCCTCAACAAAATCAACTATTAAAAAAAAACCAAGACCAAAAGACCCTAGTACCCATGATTCCTACTAATTATATCTCTTTGATCTAAGGGTACAAGTGTAATTACACTGTGTATTAAAAAACAAAAATACCTAATATCCCTACCCAAAACAATTGGGTTTTTTTACTCTTGGGGTATTTTGGTTACTTGACTGGTCATTAAAATGATGAATAGACAAAAACACCTAAAACAAATTAATAGTAATAAATAAATCGTGCAAAAATACTAAACCATCCCTAGTTCAAAAACAATTATTATTTCTAATCAAGACCATAGATGTCACTATTATAACAATAAATAATGAAGTATATCTTTGGACACAAGAGAAACCTTTTAATATATTGGTTATATGTACGACAACATGGGTGCATTAAGAGGGTGGGTGCATTAAGAGAGTGTTTGGGGTATTAAGAGGGTGTTTAAAAATATAGTAACAGTTGTTTTTTAAAGTGTTTTTTGTTTTAAAATATAATAAAATAATGCTTTTTTAAAATTATTTTTGATATTAACATATCAAAATAATATAAAAATACTAAAAAATATTAATTTTAAAAAATAAAAAAATATTTAAATATTTTTAAAAATACTTTTGAAATAGTTGAATTCTAAAATGTAATCAAGGCTGATATATAGATGGTGGCCGTACATCTTGCTATCAATTCGAAGGCCTCTAAAGTCACCTAGATACATTTATACATGTCTCCTTCCACAATAAATACCAGTTCTTCACCTCCCTCGTTGCGTTTTACGTTTGCCAACCACCA
>Ga0325414_1006960_pt1 | contig 12019 bp, 7 predicted proteins | sample PopdelMetagenome_8_FD_206183 | JGI IMG/M metagenome (GOLD analysis project Ga0325414, IMG submission 206183) | Populus deltoides microbial communities from Bellville, Georgia, United States - Leaf-PdKOR-R3 | ecosystem: Host-associated > Plants > Phyllosphere > Phylloplane/Leaf | place: USA... | reverse complement strand
GCTTCAAGCACAGAATGCTAATTCTCAAAATTCAAATTCCATATCAGGATGGGATGGAAAATGGTATGCTTCAAAAGTCTCAGCTCATATAATACCCTTATCCCAGTAAAGTGGATAGCTGGAAAAAACTAGCTCTTGGATCGTAAAAAAGCAGCCAATTCCTCTGTCAGATAAGTAATGAAATGTTGCACAACAGGATCAGGATTGAGACTCTTCAAGATACACAGTTCACGGACTTCTTGAGTAAATGGATGTGCAACTGGGCAGCACACCTATCAATTTGTACTTGAAATGGAATTTCTGCATGGTAAATTGTCAATTAAATTGAATCTTTCCATGGCTGAAATGATCTCCCAGGCAAGCTTTTCATCTGCTGCAGACCAACTGCAGCAAAAATATACTGTCACTGCTTCTCTTTGAGAATTATCAATTATTCTGTATGGGCAGTTGTCCTTCAAACAGACAGACACATGAAATGACTCCACTTGAAGATGTTCCCCAAGATCTTGGATGTTTACTCCAGAAAAATAATTTGAAAGTTCTTTAAACAATAGCTGGAGACTAGAGCACTTGTCGGAAAGACCAAGCGCATCATCTCTGTTTCTAGTCTCTTCCAAGTTGTCAAGTTGTGCAGCACAACAATACGCAAACTGAACGTCGTGCTTCTTCTGTCTCAACATGAGCAGTAGATCATCTTGGTGTACAACCCTTGCTTTTTTGCCTTTTTCCATAATCAAGATCCCTTCAGCAACTCTTTCATCATTTACCTGCAGTGGGGCAGTGGGATTTGTGTTTCTTAAAACTTGATCAGAATTGTCTTCTTTACTTCTTTTTAAGAACCTGAAATTAGGATTCAAGCAACTGCGGATAAATGTGTTTGAGGCATGTGCTTTCACATAGATAGTCGAAGGAATGTGGACAGCATCACAATTGGCGGGAAGATAACATGGAATTCTCAGTTCAGTCTGTATTCTTTCTTTAAGAGAAACCATTTTAGGCTTCTCACCATGCACCAATATCACATTCCTAGGCGAGAGAAATTTGGTAAGATCCATGATTCCTTTGCTGTCTGTATGAGGACTGAAAGACAATTGGTGAATCTGGTAATACAACCAAATAGTCAGGACTGCTATAAAAATGAATACACAAATTAATAGACAAAATCATTTAAGCTCTCCCAAAATCACAAAGGCACAGGTGTTCTCCATGCACACATACAGAGAGGGGGGGGTGTTAAAAATTTAGTTTCAGAGAGAGCAAGCAATCTATCCCATTTGAGGTGGGGGAAAAGAAATCTAGTTTTTCAGGGAGAGCAAGCAATCTATCCCACTCGAGGAGAAGATAAAACGCCTCAAATGCGGGGAGCACCCTGCTTTCAGATTCCATATTCAATAAAGCACTAGCATGAGTTGCAAACCATACAGGGTACTGTATACTAAATTTCACATATGATTAATTCTACAGAACTCCAAATAAATAGAAAAGCACTGGGTAGCACCATGTTCCTGGCATACATTAATTTGCCCAGTTGTCTATATAACTGATATGGGCATATAGAACTTGCAACAAAACCAACCTGAGATAAAATTCAAGGCCAGCCCAACTTTTTCTGTACTACTTGTCTATATTCCAAACACAGTTTACATAGATGCGACCCCATAGAACTGTGTAAGATTCTAATCATTACAGCTTGATGATGCAATATGAATGGGTGAAACCAAAACAAGATTAGTTAGTTCTCTTGTTTCAATTAGTTTATGTAAAATAACCACATAAAAACAAAAAACAGTAAAAACTGTGCAAATGGCCAGTGAAAAATATAGAGAAGTGTTTTCTCTTACAGAAGCTGGATAATCTAGGGAGTAAAGAAAGATCAGTCAAGCTTCATCTTTGCAAATAAGACATTTAAACTTCTGGTCATGTGTGTTCAGGACACAACAATCCTAGATCCCCAGGCTCTAACCTCCAGAACAGGATTAATGGCAGTTATGGACCAGTCAAATTATATAGTGCCAAAATTCTCTGAAGCAAAAAGATTATATATTTTTTTTAGCCAACATCTATTAAAATGCAAGGATTCAATAAACGCGTTCAGGCTCAGCTGCACAGGTGACAACATCATCACACCTCAATGAGTCAATGACCTGCACTTTCTATCATCCCTGGTAAGCAAACTCAATTATACTTTTCATGGCAATAGCTGATGAAGAACTCTTTCATAGTCTTAGGTGAATACATATTGTCTCATCAGTTGTGAATAATTCATATCCCAGGAAATTCATAAGATACTATTTATGAAACCAAGGGTGTTTAGCCCATTGGTACTCTCCCAAATACAGGGAAAGCAACATCTTGAGTTAAAATCCTACTCTTTTTATCAAAAGAATAATAAAATGAGAAAGAAGGTGGAAATGATGGTAAACAAGGGGTGGGAGATCAATATGCACCTGGCATCGCACATCAATCTGGGTGTCCTTGTCCAAATTAATTTTAGTAGGTTTACCCGACATCAATTTATGTCCTACAGTTCCAGCCACACAATATCTGCAAACAGAGCACAGTAAATTAGGAAAAGATGGTTGTAAATTTATCGTTTATTTAAGGTTTGTACAGAGATGAAATTCACATTTCAGTTGAGAAATACAATATACATTGAACAATCTATGCATGGTCATATCCAGCATTTATTTTATTCAAAGTCTAGAATAGAAAAAGAAACGCAGATATAGAAAAATACACAACCAACATGAAGAAATGTGCAATATCTTACTTGCACATTCTGTGATCCCCCCAAAAAATGAATAATTTCAGGAGAGTGAAGATGAAATATATGATGAATGGCGACGGAATCCTTTAAATTTGCATTCCGGTGATGAGCAATTGATGGACAGGTTCTAAATTTCTTTCTTTTGAATTTAAAACATTCTTTTTTTGAGGTGATATGTGTCGAATGGTAGGTTAGAATTTATATGCAAGGTCATTATACTTTGTTTTTGACAAGTATATAAGATGTCATGATTGGGAACTGTGGGTTTCCTGGTTCCTACTGATGAGATATGCGTCATGAATCCTTATATGCTCAATAAAAGGAGAAGGTAACAAAATTAATACCCAGGCAATGTTATAAGATTCATTTCACAAGGAGCCCATTGTTTAAAAACCTCAAGTGAAAATCCACCACTAATCATCCCAGGTGTTGCAAAGAGAACACAAGGTCCAGGAGCATTTATCAGAGAACGATCAAAATTGTGAACTGCAGCATCCAAACATTAAGAGTTAAAAATAGGATTTGCTGGAAAGGAAGCAAAGTTAATGCAATCACATATAATTAATATCAATCATTATACGATTCATATGAGCAGGAAAATTGCTTCATTCAATATTCAAAATTACTCAGTTCAACATGATACTCTTTAAACCCTAATAAAGAGATGAAATCAATTGATCAAAGAAGGAATCCTTTATAATGAAAAATAAAATATAGTTAGTAGCCCACAAAACACTACATGGTAAGAAAATACCTGTTTCCACCCTCACATAAGAAAGATAAAAGCTCTGATTAAATTTGAAATATTAAAAAGAAAACTGATCCATAATAGAGGAAAACAGGAAGCAAATCATAACCAGTTGTGTAACAAGAATAGCTAACTGGATTCCACAGGAACTAAAGGCACCTATATTTCTGATACCAAGCACGTGGAATAAACAAATGACTCCACATTTTGGAAGATGCAGTAATTATGACATTGAGTGCCTTACAAACAAGAGATGCCACAAAAGAACCTGATTATCTTGTGTACACATCATTATCACAGACTGATGGGAATATGAAAAGTTAGAGCTAAAAGCTCCATTTTTTTTAGCAATATCCTTACAAAAAATAGCCCTACAGGTAGCCTAAAATACCAGCATGAGGGCAAAATGCTTGAACAAAAGCACCAACAATGTTAGATTTGACTTGAAGACGTTCATTGATATGGGAAGCAGAGCAATTAAATTATACAACATCATTCAAGTCTACTAATAATTGATTTAAAAAATTATTTCATGAAGCATCATGTGGTTTATGTCATAAAATGAAGCAAACAACTAAGCTAGTAGTGGGAGCCAGGGAAGATCCTCAGTTATTGTTCACTTGTTTTTTTCACCAAAATCAGCTTGATTTACTGAAAAACAGAGCGAGAGCAGTAGCAGGAGGTAGAATAAAGAAATGATAGCCACATGATATGACATAAATGCCTGCCTCTGTGGGCCTATTACCCAATAAACATTCAAACATATTTTGTTCCATAGTTATCATTTGTTTTTTCCTTTGCAGCCAATTGAGATCCCTCTCCTTAAAAGAGGCAACTATATATCAGAATTACTTATTCATTGAGATTAAAAAATTTATCAATCTTATTATGCCAGAAAATTCTATAACTGTAACCCTAAAGACAAATGATGATGTTAATGAGCTAACCACTTGAATTACCATGTTTAAAATCAAATGCATTCCGTGTAGCATATGTCTCCTTGACCTTCTGGCTGGTCCAGCTGATAAGTATTTTATAATACAGATTTGCTTGAATGGTCAAACCTGAAATGTAAAACTCGAAATCTGTAGTTTGAATCTGTAAAATCCATATGAGTGCAGTGGTGACACACTTGGGAGAACTATTTAAGTTATCAACAGTATCCAAATAAATCTCTAAAAGAATGAGAAGAATTAACAGGAGATTCCAAAATGATTTGCCAAAAGAAATTTCTTTTTTAAAAAAATTAATGCATGCACAGTGATAAAAAAATTTTTACAGATGCAATGCTACACCAGACAGAGAAAACATTACGAGAATATTTTCTGCCATTAGGCAAAGTCTGTTTGCAGTTTTCCCTGCTCTAAACAAGGATGGGCAGCCATGTAAACAACCTAGTCTTTTCCAGTAACTGAATTTTCCTTTGTATCTATAAAGAAAACCTCCGATGATGATGCTCTTGCAATATCAAACCCCAGATAATTGTAATGTCAGATCCATGCATCCCCTAGATAAAGCTTCTCCTTTTCAAAGCGTTTTTCCTCTTGGAAAACATCAACATTTTGAGACAATGATCAATGCATTGGCATTATCTTTTCTTTTTATTTGGTTATGCCTAACTTCAACTTGTAAGAGGAAACAAAATTCTATCTTTTGATGATAGACAGTTATGTAAAATATTCAACAGATCTAACATCGATTTTGCAAATGGGCAGTCACTATGGAACAGAAGAAAATAGGACGTCATTTTTTAGTAATTAAGAATACATTATTTGACCAAGTAACATGTTTAACCATGTAACAGGAAGAAATAATAGCTTAATCATACCAGCTGAGAAGTATATAGGAACCTTGAGATTCATACGCTCCCAGTAGTCATCCAACAATATACAGAGTTCCTATTCACAAGTCAATAAGACTGTCAACAAAGGATGCTAAGGCATTCTATAAGACTCGATACTGCAACACCATCAAGGCATATAACACCCAACATCAATGAAGTGTTCACAAACGATACATCTCTAACTAGTAAAATCACACACTATGAAAAATATGCTTATCTAGTCAAAGAAAGAAAAAAAACAGTGCATCTCCCCGGCCAAAATTATAATGTCACTAAATTTTATGATGCATCATCTAATATAAGAATAAAAGGACAAGCGTACACTGCAAGAGGTGAGCATTTTGAATCTGAAATATCAAATTCCCTTTGAGGAATGTAGGTGGGTCATATACCAAAAAAAGAAAACAAAACAAAAGCCCACCTTTCTACCTCTCCCTGCTTCTAAAAATGCAAGGTGCCTCCTTTTTTAGAGTTCATCCCCTTTACAGCGCATATTGTAAGCACTTATATATTAACCCTGTAAGAAATGAGATGTTTTGGTACTACGTAAAACTTCAGAATAGTGGCACCTTTCCTTAAGAAAACAGAAGAACTACAGAATCTATTCACTCTCAATGAGCTATCACTACTATCACCATCGCCACCATCTAAGAGAATTCATTTCCATCCCCAACATACTAACCCTGCCAAACCCAAATCGCTAATTCAACTACACAAGCACCACCATCTCAATGGTATAAAGTGCAAGAGAATAATCAAATGAAATATATAGGTACAATTCTTATAGACATTTAGGAACCTGCTGCATTTACTTTGTTGTCTACCAACCATATGATATATGTTTTCAATCTGGACAGCACCAAATTGAAGCAATAACTAGTTTGGTCGAATCACAATAGACCAGAAATGCAGCTCAGATGTGTGCAAAACAAGGATGATGCTGTAAAAGTCTACAGTTTTGCTTCCAATTTAGTGAACCAACCAGATTTAATCGGTTGGGATTTTCACAAATCATAAATGGCCACAAAACTGAAAGGAGTCAGATATAATATTATGGCATCATTAAAATGTGTCTGTTGTTCCATAAAAATTAAAACTTTCACAAAAAATTAAACCATAAACCAATCCAAATTAAGGCAGATTAGATTCAAAGTGAAAAAAAAAGAACAATCTTGCAGCGAATACCTGAGCTCTTCCAAGCGCAAATGTAGGAATAAGCACCTTTCCTCCTCCTGCAACACATTCATGGACCTACATTGATTAATTATCCAAGACACACATCACTATTATTATTGTAGAGAGATAAAAAGAAAGTTTCTAAATTCAAAAACTTGGAAATATAAATAACAATACATGACATTCCCTCGTAGAAGAAAGCAACGATGCTTAATACAGGTCAATAGCGTACAAGAAGCAACAAAACTTGAATCCTAGATGTATGCATTCTTAAAAAACTATCATTTTAAAGTAGAAACAGTGAATTTTAGTAAGTCATGTACATATGCATTTTAAAAGAAAAGCATCATTCGACAATGAAGAGCCACAAAGAATGACATTTTGGTTCTGTAATCCTACAGCATTGAGAATTCTTTTCCATGCCAAGGGCCTCTAAAGTGTTCAATAAGTAATTAAAACACTATAAGGTATGATTGTTTTTTCTTCAAGTATCCCATATTTAACAAGGCTAGACAAGGGTGAAAAGAAACAGGAAAAAATGATAGGAAAAAACTTGGATGACACCTATGTTAACATGACATATGACAGAAGCTGTATCTGAATCTAACACCATAATTATGATTGTTTGAGACACTGGTCTCTGGTTCTAGACTGCCAACAATACAAGTTAAAACTAACATTAAAATTTGACTAAGATACACCTGTCCTCCAACATAGACAGGAATTGTCTCATTATGTAATCCATGGAGCTGACAAATAACCAGTGTGCCACATTTATGAATTTATATCCAGTCTTTTGAGAAAGTATCATCAAGCTTTTTGGCAATGAATAAAAGTAAGCAGCAAAAGAAGCTTCCTGCAACTTTAGTTGACTAATTTCCATTGAGATATCAATATAATGCTCATGAAACATGTGACAGAAAAGACACAAATAATGGAGAGAATTGGAAAGAAAAAGCACGGTGACCTAATTCACTGAGATAAGAGAAAAGCATGCATAATACAGAAATGGACAGGTTGTTAAACATACAGCCTTGAGAAATTCCCTTTCTCGAGCATACTTTGAATCCCGGATAGTTGTTGCATATGTAGACCTGTGAGAAGAATTTATCAGGGAAGTAAAAATTAAACCTTCAGCAGAAGCAAATCCAATTCTGTAAACAAGGTCTTCAAAAAGTATCAATGCAAGGTAGATTAGTTATGCAACGACATTATAACTTTAGTAGCTTGTCAATTGGAAACAACACCCAAACACTACAATATTTCAACAAATACATTGGATTTAAGATATTCCATCAAAAGAAAAGGAAAGAAATCACAAATTATAAGAAACCAGTTTCATCCAAATATATCAGAGCTATTTTAGCTTCGTTTGTTTGCTGGAAAGTAGTTTCCTTCTGGAAAGTGAATTCCGGGAAAGTATTTTCCGATGTTTGGTAGTGTAATGGAAAATAAGTTGAAAAATATTTTCCAGTGTTTGGATATGTTATGGAAAATGAGCTGGAAAATAACTTATTAATGTTTTATTTTTTTCAAGTTTATTAAAATAATGAGGAACAAATCTTACAAATTAAAAAGTTGAATGAGAATGAAATTGAAAAAATATATAATTTCATAAATTATCTCAGATAAAATAAATAATAATCAAAATAATAGAGATCAAATAAAAAATAAAAAAAAATTGAAAGATGAAGAAATTAAAATAATAATAATTAACATTTCATAAATTATTTCAAATAAAATAAGTAACAATCAAAAGAATGAGGACCAAATTTGATAGATAAAAAATTTCAATAAAAAAATGATAAGGAAAAAGCAAATAGCAATTATAAAAATAAGGACCAAAATTAATATAAAAATTAAATTTTAAGAGATGAAATTAAAAAATAAATATTCAAAACAAAATACATATAGCAATCAAAAGTTTGAGGATCAAATTTAATATAATCAGCAAATAATGACATTTCTAAATTTTTCACACTTCCAGAAAGTGTTTTCCACCCAAATTTTCCAGGAAAATACTTTCCTGAAAACCAAGCCAAATTTTCCTTTGATTGGAAAGTGTTTTCTGTTGACCAACTTTCCTAATAGCAAACAAACACATGAAAGTTTGGAAAGTGTTTTCCTGAAAACTACTTTCCAGAAAACAAACACAGTCAAAAGGAAAAACACTTTCCTGAAAACCAAGTCAAATTTTTCTTTGACTGAAAAGTGTTTTCCATTGACCAGAAATTGTTTTCCGTTGACCACCTTTTCTAATGGCAAACAAGCACAGGAAAGTTTGGAAAGTGGTTTCCCGGAAACTACTTTCCGGGAAACAAACATGGCCTTAGAGTGATTGAAAATCCACCAAGATAACATGGGCAATTAATTATGTTTTCTTTCTTAGATAACAATGAAAGAGGAAAAACTAGCACTGATAGAAATCAAAATCCTTAGCGGGTGGCCTTAATCTCAAAAACAAAGGTTAGCCATCCTAATTGTTGCCAAATGCAATGTGAAGGAAAACAGTGATGATATCTATACTCAAGTTGTAATTTAGAGCACTAATGCATAATAACTATGCATTTGCAGTGTTGGCAAGCCAAAAAAGAGTCTTGGGAAGGGTAATCGAAAAGCAATCTCAACCTCCAGCATTTTGCATGATGCACATCATATATTATGCATATATTTGCAAATCTGGAGTGTTTCCCATGACATAGCAAGCTCTTGGGAGAGGTAATTATGTGTATACTTGCAAATCTGGAGTGTTTCCCATGACAAAGCAGGTTCTTAGGAAAGGTAACATGGAAGAAATCTAGTCTTCAACAATTTACATGAAGTGACCACTCCTAAGACTCTAATTGTCAATCACCCAATTGAAATTGGCAGTGTGAAACGTCAGTTGTCACCATTGTTCTTCTTTTTGCATACTTCAAAGAATTAAAATTCCTGATGCAAATTACTGATTAATGTGGACTATGAGAAACAATGAATCAATGAATAATGCTAGAATCAATTAACAGAATACTAATGTGTAAACATAAACTTGTTCTATGGCTTCATGTAAAGGTTATATACAAGCAGATTCATATGTATTTAAATATGTACAAACATATTTAAATGTCCCTACTCTGTTATAAGGAGGTCTAGTTCAAGTCGATCAATTTGAGCTGCTCCCAGATGTCTATCTGGGGTCATATTATAGTCTCCTGTGTACAACATAGCACTGTCTCCCACCTTTGCATAAAACATTGCAGCTCCAAGAACCTTGAAAGCACAACGAAAGAAGATAAATTAAACTCAAATCATTAAAATGAAACAGACCCCAAAAAACAAAACAAATTGGAAAAAAAGAGGGAGATTTTATAGTCAGAATTTTAATGCCCTTTGGAAATTTTAGGATGTTAGGGTGCACATGATGTGGTGCAGGTGGTAATGGGTATTTGCCCATATCAGACCGGCATCTAACAAGCATATGAAACGGAAAAGGTCACAAGTATCCACTAATTCATTATTAGACAATTGTTTGTTCAATTGTTTTTAATGCATAAGCACCACTAAACCTCAAGCTAATTTTATCACAAAATCAAACCTTCTATATGGCTTTATCCAGACCAACTAATCCAGAAGTTTTCCATAAACATATCAAGCATTTAACCTGACAAAAGAAGCAATATGAAGGTGAGTTATAGAACCGATATTCAAATCTGCATCCAAGTGTTTCAAAACGAAGGTGTTTTGAGGCCTATTATATCAGATATTGGAAAAGCATGTACAACACTGATATGATTTCTCTTCTTCTCGTGTTTACTTGCACATGCTCCCTCATCCCTGCTCTATTTTTCGTTGGCCATTTAAGCTTCAGAAAGTTCAGAGAAATACATCTTTCAGCTGGGTCACATCACTTCTTTTACAAAAAAATAACCAAGACTGCTACCATTTTTCTTTCCTACCACTGAAAGATAAGGCATAACCCCAGTTTTTATTCTTATATATGCTTGTGCATTCCCAAACTAGAAAGAAAAAAAAAAAAGCTTTACATCTTTGGGCTTGAAGCTTGACAAAAATACAATAGCATCCGTCAAGATAGCCAGTACTAGAGATTAGCTAAGTGCATTTTGGTTCTGGAACTCTAATTTTTTATTTTTTTTGGAGAATGTTCTTGGATTTGTGATCAGAATTCCAGCTTCCTGGAAAGCTCCTGATACTTGCAATAATACCAGTTACAAGAAAAATTCTCAAATAAAAGTTATTTTCTAGCATGTCATGCACAGAATCTGAAATGTTTTGCGGTAGCCTAGCAAGGAAATTTATGTTTCAGTTCGGCCAATTAATATCAGCTAAAAATATATAAATGAACATCACGAAAAATATTTAATATGAAACCCTGAACTGCAAATTCTTTTATCAATTCCTTAAACACACGTGCAATTGATTGAGTACTAAACGTCAAAGGGCATGAAACGTGTACTGATTCTATTAATATATGCAAAAATTGCTGTCAAATGAATACATACTGCTACTACAACTTGAGGTAAAAAAATCTTACATGTCCAGCATAATAGGCACGGATCTGAAGATCATCATCAACCTGCACAGTCTGCTTCAGATCCACTGCTATGACTGCATTAAAGAAAACCAAAAAAAGAAAAAAATGACTTGATCATAAACACCATTTCTATTTATTTTTTATTGCAGTAAATTTCAAAATCAGATAGAATAGGAAGCAGCAGGGTAGAGAGAAAAATATTAGATTTACCTTTTTCCATGCATTGTGAAATATGAAGAGAAGTAAATTGCTCTTCCTCACCCCTTCTATCAACCAACACTTTCCTAAAATCCTCCAACATCAAAGGAGCTAGTGCCTTTGTAGGATACTGCATCAATATATATAAACAACATCATTAATTTATCTTGATTAGCTAATAGATACATAGTTCAGCTAAACATTTTATCGACCAGATTACCGTCATGTAAATAGGTCCATTATAACCACAGACTTCAGTGAAGTAAGGAAGAGCACCAACATGATCCAGATGACTGCATTCAGCCAAAGAAAATTAACTCGAAAAAAAAAAGCGATTAAGAGAGGTATTAAGTATGATTTTGTATACAAGTGAGTGATGATGACGCAGTCGAGGGAATGGTCAAAATCTCTGGATTTAGAGATGAGAGAGAAGTCAGGGTAGCGACGATGATCATCATAGCCCATGTGCATTCCACAATCGAACATTATCCGTTTGCCGTTGATTGTGACTACCACACAGCTTTTCCCAACTTCCTGCCCAGCACCTTCCTTGTTCAAAACAAACAATTATATATGTGAATATATAAAACATAGGTCTTGTAAGGATCTTTCGTTTCAAGAGAAATACCGAGGACGAGGCATTCAATAGCCATGGCTTTTACTCAAACCCTACCGTCCCTCTCTTTCCGTTACTGCCTTCTTCGTGCGCTTTTATTTTTCATCCCCCCGCCCCCCGTAACCAATTTAAATAAGGAA
>Ga0325414_1006959_pt1 | contig 12021 bp, 7 predicted proteins | sample PopdelMetagenome_8_FD_206183 | JGI IMG/M metagenome (GOLD analysis project Ga0325414, IMG submission 206183) | Populus deltoides microbial communities from Bellville, Georgia, United States - Leaf-PdKOR-R3 | ecosystem: Host-associated > Plants > Phyllosphere > Phylloplane/Leaf | place: USA... | reverse complement strand
TGACTAGTACAATCTTTTAAAATTAAAGGTATTGGTTTTCAAAACTAATAAAATTTATTTATTTTTAGAAAAAACAAACAAACAAGTTTTCATCTATATTGTATAACCAGATATCTTATGTTGGAATTTTTTTTTATGAAATAATAATTTAATTTGCTATCATGATGAAAAAAGGAAAAAAAAAAGAAAAAAGAAAAGAAGCTACATTATAATGTTCAAGATGGTGAATTAAGGTTTTGAAAAGGATATTTCATTAATTATAATTAGCAGATTTTTTGTCAACAAGTTTCAAGTTTACAATTTCATCAGAAGGAGTAAAGATTGAGATTTACGAAGGGTGGCTGGGAAGTATTATGTGATATAAACATATGCTTTTTTTTAAATGTATTTGAATTGGTTTTTCTAGTTTTTTCTTTTTATGATTTCGATATCATTATTTAAAAATACTGAAAAAACTTTAATTTATTTAGAAAAACACTTTCAAATACATTCCTAAAGGGCTGCTTGGTATTGATATACTATGTTCTCTAGGATAAAAGTGCATTTGATAATTAGTTACTGTGTTGTATTTATACTATGTTTAAAGCAGCTAAATAGTGTTTGATTAAATATTATAACTATACTTTAGAGATATAAAAAAACCAATAATAATTGTGCTAAAAAATATTTTAAAATAGAATGTGTAATTTATTTAAAATAATAATAATAATTTTTCATTTTAATTAAAAAAATAAATCTCAGAAGGAATTACCTTGCTTTATTTTAAAAAGAAACATTTTTTCTTTATGGAATATGTTAGAAATAAGAAACTTTATTAATAGGATGCATGTGATATTACAATCAACCAATTAAAAGGTATATACAAGAATACAATTAAACAATTATGGAAATAAATTACAAGTTTTAATTATTTAAAATTCTTGGTTTCATCATTTGATGTAGTACTTGATTTCCTCCATAATTGATGATTGTATAAATTGGATTTTAATTCAAAATATATTATCTTAATTTGTTTTCCAACATTTCCCCTCAAATTTATGGAGATTATAAACAAAAATCTTTATAGGTTTGATATCTATATTTTAAAATATTATTGAAATCTCAATGATAATTTCTTTTTAAAAAATCTCAATAGACCAAGGCTATTCAATTCAATAACAACCAAAGAAAAAAATAATTCTATGGGACAACATGTAACTTTCAATAGATCATAAAAAATCTAAGTTGAACTTTACTTGAGTTTGTGATCTATAAAACATAACATGGAGTTAATATTTTATAAACAAGAAAAATGCCATAAAAGCATAATAAAAAAAATGGTCTTTAAATTGTGATTCTAAGGGAAATAAAAAAAAAAGCTAGAAAATTATAGTATTAGAGTTTAAATCTCTTAATCAAATATAAATCGGTAATAATATGATTTTCTTGTAAGGAATGTATGGTAATGATATAAAGAAAAATGATAAAAATAAAAAAGTAAACAAAAATTAAAAGAAACTAATAGTTGGCAGGCAACTATATTCAATATTATTGACTTTTATTAATAAGATATGATATTACAATCAACAAATTAATATATATATATATATATATATATATATATAACCAAGTAATTATAAAAATAAATTATAATATTTAATTATTTAAAATCCTTGATTTTATTCTTTGATATAATACTTGATTTTCTTAATAATTAATAATTATATTAATCGAATTTTAATCCAAAATATACTAGGAACTTGAATAAAGGGACTGCCTGCCTTGAGAAATCCTTTTCTTTTTCTTGGATGGATCAGCCTCTGGTAATGAGAGCTTCCGTTCTTGTTTGGTAGCCAAATAACGGCATTATCTCATGATTGTATTTTGGTTTCATGTGTATTCTGGTAGCCCAAATCATCTCATAGCCCCACCACCTTTTCGCCACCTTTTGCCTTAATTCCTTCTGTTAAAAAACGCTTGCCTTCTTCTCTATCCCTTGTAACTCTCTTAAAAATCAGCCATGTCCACCATAAAAACCTGTAGAGAAACCCTTTTAGCTGCCTTCACTGATAATTCAGATAATTATAAGAAGTTGGTCTCGAAATCATACAATAATTATTCAGCCACCAGTAGCCTAATGGATACGGAAATACCGGCTGTGGCAGTAGTACCGGGTCAAAAGAGAAGTAGAAAAGGAGGGGATGCAAGAAATAAGAAGGTTGTTAATGGTGGTGGTAGTGGAGAATCAGAGCATGAGATTCACATATGGACTGAGAGAGAAAGGAGAAAGAAGATGAGGAACATGTTTTCTAGTCTTCATGCTTTGCTTCCTCAACTTCCTGCCAAGGTATTTTTAAATTCAGTCTAAAAGATTGGCAAAAAAATAAAAGAGTTCTTGCTCTACAAGGGACGAAAACATAAACATTTCTTAATTAATATTACTACAACATGCGATCTAGTTTTGGATGCCTTGATGAACATACATAGGATTGTATTTCATGGGGCTCCTTACATCTATGAAAGTCAAGGAACTTCATTTTTTTTTGGTAGTTTTATTCATTGTTTAATTTCATTTTACTGCGATCTTTGTTTTGATTCTTGAAATCACCTTGCTAATTTTTTGTAAAGCTTTGATGAACAAATTTGAATCCATTTGTGCAGGGAAGAAATTATTTGAAATCTTTAAGGTTACATGATCATTAGATCAATTTCAGTAGGAAGTTGCCCTGGGGTCTAATTAAGAGAGAACCTAACTTATCTTCGCATCTTGTATGTTGGTTCTCTGTCAAGTTCTTGTATTTACTCATGTTTACGGATTTTTTTGCGTTTCTATTTGGTTACGTGGTCCACCAGCCTGCGTTTTGCATCTAAAAGCATCATTTTTGGTGCTTTTTTCATCCGAAACGCAGGTTGCACCATAGATGCACCGCGTAGCCAAACAGGAAGTTGTCTTCATCGGTTACCTAGGGTTTTTCAATTTGAATTATCTCAGTTATCAAAAAAAATTAATTGGTTGTTTGACACAGCGTATAGCGAAAGATAGAAAGCTAATGTTTTTATAGCACTGAATTGTTGGATTGTTATTGCTTCTCCTTCCAACTAAAGGGAAAAAACGTAAAGTGCAAAAATTGTATGAATTTAGTTTTGATTTCGCATGAAAATTATGTGTTTTGTTTTTTTTGTTTTTTTTTCTTGCCTCTCTTCAAAGTTCAAATTGATTTCACTCTGAAGCTTGTACAGGCAGACAAGTCCAGTATTGTAGATGAAGCAGTAAAATACATCAAGACCCTCCAACAAACCCTCCAAACCTTGCAAAAACAGAAGGTTGAAAAATTCCAGGGAGCTATCATTGACTATGAACCATCAGTGATCACATCACTGACAGATACAGTTGGATCGAGGGAAGCCTCTTTTGCTGCTCTGGGGCCATCAAAGAACTTCCCCTTGACCTCAAAAATGTCTCAGAATTCATTTTCTGTCTCTCTTTCTCCGGCTTGCTTCCAGACATGGTTTTCACCAAATGTTGTCATGAACATGTGTGGTAATGATGCACAATTCAGCTTGTGTTCAACAAGGAAGCCTGGGTTACTTGCCACCATCCTCTACATACTAGAGAAGCATAATTTGGATGTTGTATCTGCTCATATTTCCTCTGATCAGTATCGTAGCATTTACATGATACATGCTCATGTGAGTATAACAAACTTGGCTCGTAACTTTCCTTTTTATGTTTCGGGGATGAGATGAGGGGCTGGAAAACAAATAACAGGCCAAGTGTGTCGTAGATATTTGCTGCATTATGGCATCATCTTTTGGGTTTGGCCATGGAGGCAAATGCCTACTTGAATGTTTGCTTATCTGAACATTCATACCTTACAATTGAGGCCGTGTTATTACAAGCATATAACCTGTAGAGTCCGTCAAATGTTTAAGTTCCTTGTTAATCTAATTAACTCAAAAAATTAAGCACAAGGCTACATACAGCATATGGAAGAAGCATCTTAAACTAACATTTGGTGCAAGAAACAGTTATTAAAGATGTATTTGTGCTCTTACAGTAATTTAGAGAATAATGTGCTAACATCGATCCTTTTTCCCTTACTGTTTTCAATGTAATCATGCATGCTTCTAATGTTATGGAGCTTTCATATCAGGCCGACGGAGCTTCTGATCAATATCCAGAGGCAATGTCAGTCGAAGATACATTCAAGCTAGCAGCAGGCGAGATGAACTTATGGGTCATGTCATGTTGATTTGGAACCATGCATCAACAGAATGGATGTTCACTCTTAAGACTTTGCCTTTTTTGTTGAAAATTAAAGGGTGGTTCACATGCATGAAATGGGGGGATGCGTAATAAACTATCAGCTTGCTCTATCTACCAGGCAACATGGATATATAGCTTCTTCGGATCCATGCATAATGTTCCAATTAATTAATTTTCTGCATATAATCAAGTAATGTGAACGATGCTAGCTAGCGCAGAAAACCGTCACATGTCTGCACGGCTGAACATCAGGAAAGGAGATTAATTTTGGTAAATATAGCAGCAAAAGACCAGAGATATAAAGGTTCAATTTTATATTTATCATCTGGTACCTCCATTTGATATGTTAGATTCCCTGCAGATTTATTTTGCGATTGATTTAGATATATTTTCGGTTTTTATTGTTAGTCGAAAGTTCAATTAACACGCAACCCTGTCAAAATCCACTGTTATAATTGTTTCATGTTAACTCATCAAATAAGAATCGACAGGCTTGTCAACAAAGCTCGATTGCAGATTATCCTCTGTTTGTTTGATGTGTTGAAGGTGCAAGGTAGCAAAGATTACGTAGCATCTCTTTGATTAGAAAGCGAAGAAGAATCATCTATAAAAGGTGGAAACCTCGTATTAGTCCCCGACCTATACACTAATTCTCAATTGGGTCCTTCAATTAATTTTGTTAATTGGGTATCAAAGCATCGAACAATCCTTGATTAAGTCCTTAATTCCATGGATTTCCGTTGATATTTTGGGTTTTCTTACGCAATAAAAACAATGCCCTTTTAAAGAATTCATTTCCTCTTTTTTTCTATTGAACCCTCGAAGCTCAGAGAATTGTCTGCAGATATAACACACGGAATAAATAATTAGTTGACGAGGATGGAGGAGTCTCTTGCTTCAATTTACCAATACGAGGTCCTTTAGCTGGTGGGCTTCTACTCCAGGGCTAGATATGTCGGTAGAAACTACAAAGTTTATAACATGTGATACCAAGAAGCCCCATAACAGGTTGTCTTCGAAGCAAACAAGATTGATTACGCATGTTTGGAATCTATGGATTCAATTAAATTAAATTTTATTTCTTTAAAACATGTAAATTGAATTTAATTATGGCTACCAACATTATGTTGAAAATAAGAATCAGACTCGGCGTCAGCTTCTTCTTTACTGCCAAACCTAACCATTGAAAGGGTGGAAATCATGGGAAGTATTGGCAGTGAGATTTGAAAGTGACGCCAAGAACGGGTTATATTTACTCCACAGGGGGCACATAGTACTGGGGTCCAAGCAGCCTGTTCTTCCTCGACTCGTCTTTTTGTTGTGTTTTGCTCCTTTAATTATGAGGAGTGATGAAGGGTCGCTGGTGGGAGGAGGCATTTTCCTTTTCAATATATATTTTTTTAAAATCTTTTTTGAAAAGTAGAGACAGGTAAAAAAAATTGGAAATTTTTTATCAAGAAAGAATAAAAGTTTTGAAATAAATAAATAAATAGGTGATGGTCAAAGCTGCTCAAGGGATTATTTGATTATTTTTATGCTATAAAAATCTATATTAAGTTAGGTTACAGGAAATAAAATTATCATAAATCTTTTAATTCATATTTACTTGTAATTGAATCTCACTAAAACGTATCTACAAATATTACTCTACTTGCAAATGATAAGATAGTTATTTTATATATATATATATATATATATATGGAAGCAAATAGAATATTCAATTTTTCTATATTATAACAGTCCACTGACTAATGGATATATATGATCTCATTTGAGATGCGTTTAGTACTAACCCACCAGAGTATTAGAATAATAAATAATAGCATAGTTTTTCTTATCTCCTTGATTGTTCATGTCTCTACCATGAAAATTTAATTAAATGCGGGGAGGAAGTGGGATAAATCATAGTTTTTAGATCCGGTTCGGTTTTAGATTCGGGTTCCAAGTTTTAATAGGTTGCAATTGGGTTGTTGACCGGGTCGCAGGGTCACACTAGCCTTTTCTTCCTCTATTTTTTTTTTAATTCAGCTCAATTTCAGTTTTGGTTTGACCTGATCTTAAATCGACTTATCCAACCGGATTGAATTTTAAAACTATAAGATAGATATTATAAATAGTATAAAATGAATTGGGTTATAGACATAAAATTGTGAGAAGTCAACGATTTCTTGTCGAATGAGATATATAGGTAAAGAGATAAAAGATAATATTCTTAATAAATATTATGGTTGTCCTGTCTGATACTTATAGAGAAAAAAAAAAAATCTTAGATCACCGGGCTAATCTAAAATAATTAATTATATTAAAATAATGTTGTTGATTTTAAAAAATAGCATTTACCTAGTTAAGTTTCAATTAAATTTCATCTAGTCAAACAAACTTACTAAAAATATAACCGGGTTTAATATCTTTTTTTTTAAAATCAATTTAATTAAAATTTACTTGATTAATATTTTTTTAGTTCAATATAGAATCTAACTTAAATTAAATTTTAAATCATGAATTTTCAAAATAAACATGTCATATTAAACCGAGTTTGACCACTATAATAAATAAATACGACGCTATGATTCCATCACCACAATTAAAGCAAGTTTGACAAGTATAATAAATAAAGACTGCACTACGATTCCATCGCCACTATATTTCAAGCAGTATTTTACCTAATCCACAATACTACATGATATTCCACGAACCATAAATCTAACTTTAGACTTAATTACACCACCATTAAAGATCAGTAGACTCTTGGATTATACCACTAAAACAAGATTAGCCATTAATTAAAGTCTGCTTGTTTTCTAGGCTGAAATGTATTTTTGTAATTTTTTGTAATTTGTTTTAATATATTAATATAAAAAATAAATTTTAAAAAATATTATTTTTATATATTTTTAAGGGGAAAAAAAAAAAACTACCGCGCAAAACGTTCTCTAGGTAAATGGAACTATCATGACATTGACTGCTTTCTACTAGCCCACTCACGCCAGCTGCTCTCCTCTCTCCCACACTATTGCTTTCCCCGGCTCTTTGCTCTCAATTGCTTCCCTTCTTTCACCATTTTTGTCGCTGCGACAACACTTGCTCCTCTGTTTTCCGTTTCCTTAGCCTAAATTAACCTTTTATCTTCAATCTTCGTACAAAAAAACAAAGAAATTTAACAAGAAGTAGACGAAAGAAGAGAGAAAACAAGGTACTTGCAGCAGTAGCAATGTCTAACTATTTCTTGAACGATGAGCTATCGAAGAAGACATCAATCTTTGGTTTACGTTTATGGGTAGTGCTTGGTATTTGTGTAGGAGCTGCTATAGTTCTTCTTCTTTTCCTTATCTCTCTTTGGCTCACTTCTAAACGTAATAAGACTAGTAATAAAGCCCATAAACCTATGGCCACCACTAGTACCGCCACCACTAAATTCGTTTCATCTCTCAACAACAACCCCACAATCCCCAACATTTCTAAAGAAATCCAGGAAATCCGGGTCGACCCGAGAAAACTTAACCACCCGGATCCAGTTCCGGAGTCGGAGCTCCAGAATGGGGAGGAGACGACTAGTCCTGTCGGTGGGGGGAATAGAATTCATATCGAGATTGGGAAGGATCATAGAATTTCGTACCCCGAGCGGGTTGGCGGTTTGGGGAGTGGGAGTGGGGAGACCCGGTCTGGGCCTCGGTCGGGTGATCAAGCGGGTGCGGTGATTGCGGTGCCGGAAGTTTCACATTTGGGGTGGGGTCATTGGTATACTCTTAGAGAGCTTGAGGAGTCTACTAATTATTTTGCTGATGAAAATGTGATTGGTGAAGGCGGGTATGGAATTGTTTACCGTGGTCTTTTGGAAGATAATACTAATGTTGCTGTCAAGAATTTGCTCAATAACAGGTAATGAATGTGTTTTAAGTCATTATTAGTACATATTTTATATTGGGTTTGCCTTTTTTTGCCAAATTTGTTAATTGTCAGTGCTTTGAGTTTACTTTTGAAGTATGTGGTTGGTTTTTTTGTTTGGTTGTTAAAGTTTGTGAGTTTAATGGTTTGTGTTTTTGATGTAGGGGACAAGCTGAGAAGGAGTTTAAGGTCGAGGTGGAAGCAATTGGACGAGTACGGCATAAGAATTTGGTGAGGTTGCTTGGTTATTGTGCTGAAGGAGCTCATAGGTTTGTACTTGAATATCTCGTTTGTGATATTTCTTTTGATCTTTGGTTTTTAGTGTTGCAAGCTTGAGTTTTGTTTCATGCCTTTGAATTTTAGAATTCTGGATGCAACTATCCTTTTTTTGATTGAGTTGCATTTTTGTAGTAATGGGTTCATGGTTGTTATACAGGATGCTTGTTTACGAGTTTGTTGAGAATGGAAACTTAGAACAGTGGCTTCATGGAGATGTTGGGCCTTGCAGCCCTCTGACATGGGAGATTCGTATCAATATAATAATTGGAACAGCAAAAGGGTAATGATTTTATTGAAACATGGTTAATCATAAGAGCTTCAATGCTTTTATTTTTTTTCCTTTTCCATTGCTTGTTATGACCAGAGCTTAATTGAAAATATAGGCTGACATACCTGCATGAGGGACTTGAGCCCAAGGTCGTTCATCGTGACATCAAATCGAGCAACATTTTGCTTGATAAGCAATGGAATTCTAAAGTATCTGATTTTGGCCTCGCAAAACTCTTGGGGTCAGAAAGTAGTTATGTGACAACTCGTGTAATGGGAACTTTTGGGTTAGTTAAACTTCTTTTACATGAGATCTATATCTCCATCCTTTTAATCAATAACTATCTGCATGATCTTGGTCGACAAATTGAAATTACTAGTATGCTCTACTCTTTGACAGATATGTGGCTCCAGAATATGCCAGTACTGGAATGTTGAATGAAAGAAGTGACGTGTACAGCTTTGGCATTCTTCTTATGGAAATAATTTCTGGAAGGAATCCTGTTGATTACAGCCGCCCTGCAGGAGAGGTTTGTATTTGCCAACAAATTCACTTGGCGAATTGTCTTTCAACTACTTCAATATAGTTTATACATCTATGCCCTTGATATGCATTGGCAAGTCTGACTTTCAGGTGAACCTTGTTGAATGGCTTAAAACAATGGTCACAAATCGGAATGCAGAGGGGGTTTTGGATCCTAGGCTGCCGAAGAAGCCTTCTCCAAGGGCATTAAAGCGTGCCCTATTGGTGGCATTACGCTGTGTTGACCCAAATGCTCAAAAGAGACCGAAAATGGGGCATGTCGTACATATGCTAGAAGCAGATGAGTTCCCCTTCCGAGATGTAAGAGCTCATTTATCTCGGCAACTAATTATTTCATTTATAGTTCTTCTATCTCAGTGTTGTCTCTGAAGCTACACCTTGATATTCCCTTTCCATGTTTCTTTGTTTTTATGAGATTGGCATGCCCATATCAATATAGTTAGGGCAAGAACTGCAAGCTATGGCTAAACAATGAAAGTTTGGCAATACTTTATGCTAACTTCAGTTTCTAATGGGGTGTTAATTGCACTTTGTTTCTGATAGGTGCATTTCTTGGAAAGTTTCGTTCAACTCACCCAACACATTAACTGATTACCTTGATTAAGTTAAAAGTAATCTTGCCAAAATTGTATGCTTGTTACAATTGTATTTCTTCTTAAAGCCTTGTTTAGTTTTACAATAAAACTCAGAAAAAAAGCATAATTTCAAAATTCAGTTTCTAGTTATAGAATTCTCGTACCATCGAAGCATATGATTATGTGGGGGTTTAGGCTTTTTGACAGGCTTGACTATATTTTGTGCAAATTGTGATAATACTTTTGTGGTTAATTTTGTCTGTTGAACATGTAAAGCAAATGAAAAATTGTGTATAGTTAGTTATCTGTTGGTGCCTCCATCAGGAATGCCTTTTGCTCTTATTTACAGGACCGTAGAGTTGGCAGGGAACCTGGGCGCTCCCATCATGATGTCATGAGGATGGATAAGCGTGTAAGTGAATCAGGTGATAGTAGTGGGTATGAAAGTGGTGTTCAAACCAACAAGTCATTATGGAGAAAGAAAGAACCAGAAGAGCAGTGAGCAGGCTTGCCACACTTGTCTAAGGTGAACCAATTCACTTGTTTTGTCCGTTTCTCTCCATTCAGAGCTGGCACAGTCAGTCACGTCTCCTGTATATGCTACCCGTATTATTTTGAGTTTGCGCTATCGGTAGATTCTGCAGCATTTTCTGCCACTCTGTTCAGCCGATCTGAAAACTTCTTGTAAAGCCAACTGAATATACTACTGTTTGACACGACTGATTCATGAAGTACTTTTCTTTCTCTGATAGATCATTTTAATAGCATGGAGTCAATGATATGTTTCTTGATTTTTTCTTCTCTATATCTTTGCTATATAAAGTTTCAGGGAATCATTCAAGCAATCGTGGGATCAGATAGTAGGAATAAATTTTGTTACAGATATGTTGCTTATATTGCTCTGATGAGGCCATCAATATTTCTGTTGAGAGGTTTGGAAATTGGAGCTCTCAATTTAGAAATTTTCTACCCATGCACTGTTTTCTCAGGAGACAATGATCTAGTAGGAAGAATTCTGCGACCATATCTAATTTTGATCCTCTATAGTGTAGAGATCTACAAGCAAAGCTTAGGATTCTCAATTTTAGATGCACGTTTAAAAAGTTCATCAGTACAAGTGTTTTTACCTGCAATATCTGCTCACATTGTCTTGCCGACAAAGAACTAGTTCAGAGGTTTGGCAGTCAAAAGAAGGCAGATAAACAGGTACAATCACTCCAAATTATACCATCATAATCCATAAAGACAGCATGCGATTCAATCTGACACATTAAATGTTTTAACATTAATTCCAATGATCAAGGTTGATTAAGACAAAACTTTGAATTTGGTGGGAATGCATACGGAAATTTGGGTCCGACAGTACTCAAGCGTGACCTGTTTGCTTCCTCCTTTAGCTTTAAAGCTTGTGGGGGCCTGATAGGGACAACAACAATTGTTTAATAGATACCAAATCAGAGGACCCCTCCAAATTGTCCTTTGCCGGAATTGGTTCTTGACAAGTAAAGTTGCGAGGAACCCTTTTGTTTTTGTCTCAGGATTTGATATTTTGCTGTCTTAAAATAGTTAAAGACCCATTATAGCTTTGTCTATTTCCACTTTTAGTAGTTTTATGAAATATATCTTCGCTCAAGTGAGATGGGGACGATGGGTGTTATTCGGTGCTGCTAATTATAGATATTAAACCTTTCCTGAAAAAGTTAACTTGGAAGTTTGAGTTAGGTACCTTTTCAAATCTAAATGAATATTGATTGGATTAAATTTGAATTGCCTGATGAAATCTGAATGAGACTTAATCTTAGTCAAGCCAATTTAATTATTAGGATTTTTTTTCCAAAAAAATATTTTATTTTTTTATAAAAAAATCAAAACAAAGTTATTTTTGGATAGATTCTAATTGACATTGTCAATTAATCTATAAGTTAAACTAAAGAATCGGATAATTATTATTATAATAATTATTGAACCAATAAAAAAATATAAATTTCATACGTATTTAGCAAAGAAAATTTAAATGTATGATAGAATTTAAAGAGCAAAGGGTCTCATTTACTTTAATCTCATAATTTCACATTAATGTCGAACAATTTAACATCAAGACTCCCTAGCTTATGGAATCTGCACAAATCAAGCGTCACCTCCTGCTGGGCCCAGGTTTCCAGCCTGGCCAAAAATGAAGCAGGTAGCCTCGTCTCCTACCTCACGGCAATTGTCGCTTCTTTTAT
>Ga0325414_1006958_pt1 | contig 12021 bp, 7 predicted proteins | sample PopdelMetagenome_8_FD_206183 | JGI IMG/M metagenome (GOLD analysis project Ga0325414, IMG submission 206183) | Populus deltoides microbial communities from Bellville, Georgia, United States - Leaf-PdKOR-R3 | ecosystem: Host-associated > Plants > Phyllosphere > Phylloplane/Leaf | place: USA... | reverse complement strand
TGCTGATCTGTTTCAAGCTTATTAATTAGAAACTGGAGTGGTTAGATCACATGCAGTGCAGCAAATTTAATTCGCCCGTACATGCTCTTATTAAATAGATAGATACTTGTCTTTTTTCTTCTTTTTTGTCGCTACCACTGCTTACCTCGCCTTGTGTTTTTACCCTTATAATTAACAGATTTATACCTGTTCCGAGTGTAAAATATATTTGATAGTATTTTTATTTAGAAATATATTAAAATAATATATATATTTTTAAAATTCATTTTTGCAAACAATTTCTTAATATTCAAGATAACTTGAAACATAAGCTTGTCATCCTTCATAAGGTATCTATAGTTCATATGCTGGCGATTGCTTCCTTGTACTTGTACATACCTGTTCTGTTCTGCTTCTGCTTCTGCTTCTGAAAGACAATTTCTCAAGACTAAATTGTAATATATTTTAATCAGAAAAGGTTCCGTAAAAGGTCCGTAATATGTTAGGTTAAATATACTGATGTGCTTATTTTTTCTAGAGCGTAACTGTTTTGTAAGTTTTATTTCAATAATTTCCCAAGGAACAAAATCTGTTCAAATTTTTTAGATATTTTTGTGTATGTTCTTGTGTCCAGTAGGCATAAGGGACACCAATGAGGCCACTGGTTCTTCGTATTGTTTGTACCGTCGGCAAGTGGAAGAGCACCAGGCCATGGAAATTCCTGTGCATCTTTAAGGCTCCAACTTCCATCTCCTTCATACAATGAGGAAGGCGAATTTGGTGGCTCTAGTCTTGCTAGATAGGCGGGGTTGATACTCGATAGTCCAAGTGACTTGCTCGGCATCAATAGTTGATTTCAGGCCATGGAAATTCCTGTGCATCTTTAAGACTTTAACTTCCATCTCCTTCATACAATGAGGAAGGCGAATTCGGTGGCTGATGGTCTTGGTAGGCAGGCGGGGTTGAATCAATAGTTGGGGACTCGCTCGGAATCAATAGTTGGGGACTCGCTCGGAATCAATAGTTGATTTCAGAGACCATTTGTGCTGATGTTCTTCTGGCTGCATGCAGTCAGATTTCTTGAATTCGTTTTTACACCATCTTATTGATGGATTTCTTCTCTAAGAACTCTGGTTATATTCTTATTAAAAACAAAATAATATAAAAAAGAAATGAAATAACAACCAGGTTTCAGAGCGCACAACATCAGCCAGCTGGTGTTCTAAAATCAAGCATGTAAAGGATATATGAACGTTGTGTTGACATGGTCATCTGATGCGTTGCTAAATTTGTCTACTTTGCTTCTAATGCGGTTTTTCACAAATGAGAGACCAAGTTTAACCAAGCTTCAAGGTAGCCTTGCACGTTGTTAGAAACAACTAGATTGGTGGCGTGTGAGACGTTGTTGGATAAGATTTTTTGCTGTGTTTTAAATAAGTAAAAAAGATTTCGGTGTCCTGTCGTTTTGGACAAGAATTTTTTAATAACCAGAAAAAAATTCGGACATTGATTGCGTGTTTTGAAAAAGTTGGCTCATATAATGTACAAGACTGGGTCCAATAAGACATTTCATCTAATTAAATAATAAAAAATAAACAACGATAATTATAAAACATTGATCATGATGACATGTACGAGAAAGAAAATTGATCACAATGACGTGTAAAAGAATGCTTGTGAAAAAAGTTTCAGAGTTCTGTTTAAAAAATAACAAAGTTAAATTATCAAATAATTAAATATTAAATGAAAAAATGAAAAAATCAACTTATGTCGATAATGAGACAATAGGCTAAACTTATCCCGAGACAGAAGGAACTTGCAATCGAGGTTGCGGCAACTCTTTAGAAAATAAATTTTAAATAATTCAATAGTAGTATGAAATATGATGTTCAATTTTAAATAATTCAATAGTAGGATGGAATTAAAAATAATAATTAACTAAAAAATTCCAAATAATTCAAACATATAATGAAATATAAAAATTAATTAATTAAAAGAACAAAAATGAGGCCAACAAACCTTAAGCAAGTTTGTTAAACTTGTGAGTTGAATCATAATTTAATAGAAGGAAAAACAGAAAATAAAATCATGAAAATAGAATAATTTAATAAAAGGAAAAACAAAAAACAAAATATAGAAGAAAAAACAGAAAAACAAATATGAAACATAATTTCCAAACCAATCAATTATTAACGGATGAAACAAAAAAAATAAAATATTTAAAAAATGACTCAGGAAAAAAAACTTAGTCAAAACTGACAAACCCACCAAACCTGTTATCTAGGTCATGAAACTAGGTTAACCCACATAAATAAAAGCAAAGAAAACCACAAAGCTCAATTTTTGTCAAATCCAACATCGAATGATAAAAAAAAAAATCAATGTAAAAAAAATGATGTCAACCCTAATTAACCTTTTAAATCTGTGATCCAATTTACGAAGACAAGATTACCCCATATAAAAAAAATCATGAAGCTCAATTTAAAAAAAAAATATTGAAAGACGAAATTGAAAAAAGAACATTTAAACAAGATTCAAAGAAAAAATAGTAATCAAAATAAGGTGGACTAAAATTGATATAAAAACAAAATAAGAGGAGCCCAATTAAAAAAAAAAAGTGGAATGATAGAATTGAAGAAAAAAAATTCAAATAAAAAAATGAAAAAAAATGAAAACTAAAATTGAAAAAAAAAACACTTCTATTTTGGCATGGAGAGAGAAAAGAGAGGTAAAAGGAAAAAACATTATCTTTTCCAAACCATCACTAGTAGATGAATATGAGCCATCACATTGGATAGCCTTGTTGCGATGCTTCAAGTGACATGAAGGATGCTTGTAATTTTCCATCAAAAAAGGCTATATTTAGCGTTTGAAGGTGGTAGGCCTCCTACACTTATTAGTGTGTGTGTGTTGGGGGTTGGGGGTTGGGGGTTGGGGGTTAGGGGGGGTAATGTGCTAGCCTAATTGGTTTTGCTTGTCAACTCTAGTCCAAAGTTTTTTTGGGTTTTATATTAATGCAATATTTTTTTTTTGCCAAACCATGCATCAACCGAGAGTTGGAATTTTTTCGAGACATTGCGAGAACCTCTTATCTAAGCAAACAAGACAAATCACAAAGCCAATTCCCAAATAAAATTAATGTGAATGAATCAAATAATAAAAAGTTGGGTGACTGAAAAAAAAAAAAACATGAACTCTTTCCCTGATTATACAAATCCATTTGTGATATTATCAAAGAAATGAGATTAAATATTTGTCCAAAGTTTTTTTGTGTTTTTATTCTTGGTCCTTTAAAATCTAATAATTTTATATTAATGCAAATTTTTTTTTGCCAAACCATGCATCAACCGAGAGTTGGAGTTTTTTCGAGACATTGCGAGAACCTCTTATCTAAGCAAACAAGACAAATCACAAAGCCAATTCTCAAATAAAACTAATGTGAATGGATCAAATAATAAAAAGTTGGGTGACTGAAATTAAAAAAAAAACATAAACTCTTTCCTTGATTATACAAATCCATTTGTGATATTATTAAAGAAATGAGATTAAATATTTGTCCAAACCGCAATTTATTTTTGCAAAACCAAGTATTAACCGAGCGCTGATATATTTCTCTGACAACCCCAAGAGACCTATACGCTAGCATGAGAAACAAATACCCAAAACTAATTGCAAATAAATGCAATATTAAATAGCCAAATAAAAAGGGAAAAAAATTGAGAAACCAAAATGTAGAAAGTTTTAGAGACAAAAAAAACACGATTCAAATAAACAATATTTCTCCTTGCATGTTAAAGTGAAACTGTGAGCTTTTTCAGGATTTTTGTTTATTAATTAAAAGAGGATATGAGCAAGTGATTATATGGAAACTGGAAAGTATGCTCAAACTGCCAAGTGTAACAAATACACAAGAGGTTGGGGGTTCACTTGTTCCATAAGAATGTGGCTCTAGTGGGTAAATGGTTATGGGCTTGGTGGTGTCTAGTTTAGAGGTTGATTCTTTGTGGGGAAAACAAGCCATAAATTTTGCTTTAAGTACTAGGGTGCTCACCCTAATGTTTAAGATGCCAAAGCTCGAATAGGCCCTATTAAATCGAGTTCTTGGGAATTTATTTTACTTCTATATATATAGACACACAAGTGATAGAGAGTATAATTATGATTACTTTTCAAAGTGTTTATCATTTGAAAAAGCATCAAAATAATATTTTATTATTATTATTTAAAAATTATTTTTAACATCAGCACATCAAAATGATCTGAAAACATAAAAAAAATATTAATTTAAAGCAAAGAAAAGAAAAGAAAAATTTTAATTTTTTTGAAACGCAAAATTAAAAAGGGCATATGCTTTTGAAATTCAATGTGGGGTACGATGCTCACATTTGGTTCTGGTAGGATTTTTGGAATTAGGAAACTTCTTCCTTGGTAATTGCTTTTCTTTACCATTAGTGCCTTGCCCAATTTGTATAATGCAACTATCTCTTGATTTTTCTTGATAGAATAGTGTTAAAGGGATTTTTTTTCCAGGAATCCTAATGATAGAGAAACTACTGATCTTCTTATTTTACTACTATTCTTGATGATTTCTCATTTTCAGGAACATCAAATTGTGGAGTTTGGTCTTGGATGAGAGTCATAGGACTCGAATTTCCTCTGAAAAAATTTTCTATCATTTTTTACAAGACCCAAACTTGCAAAATTTTAGTGAGTTCCTTTGGACCAAAACAATTGGAAGAGCTAAAGGTCTAGTGCTTAACAAGATTAATACAGATTTGTTGCAAATTATGAGACCAAACAAGGCCTTTTATCCTTATATTTGTGTGCTCTGTCACCAAAATGAAGAATGTCTTTCTCAAAAAATAAAAAAGAAGAAGAAGAAGAAGAAGAAGAGAAGCTTAGAGTGACTTCTTTGTATGATGCTTTGTACATGTGTGGCAGAGAATGGTTGAATATAGTAATGAGGATTGAGTGATCTCGAGTGGAGTGAAGAATTTTCATTAGAAGCTTCTATACGATCCTTACTTTATATTAGTTTTACTCTTCTATTTTTATTTATTTTAATACTTCTTTTCTATTTTTATAATTATTTTTGTTGAAGTTTTTTTTTTAAATTGCACTATAAAAAAGTAATTTTTGGCAAACTAGAACAATTAAAAAAAAATTTCAGGTCCATAAATTGCACTCCTAGAAACAACACATGGATACACAACATAAATGATAATATGATCATTAAATAGGGCATATTCCTTGAAATTTAAAAATTATTGAATATAACTGACACATCTTGTTTTTAAAACATATACATACACAACATAAGTGATATTTGTGTGTGTGTGTGTGAATATGCATACATAAGAGTGTTTTAGATAATATTCTTTTGAATAACTTCTTTAGCTTTATAGTAAAACACTATTCTATCGGCAAAGTCACTTTCAAGCTGACAACATTTGATTGTTTTTTTTTTTTAATTATTTCATGTAAATACTTTTTGTCTATATTTGAAAATATTACTTAGTTAATTTTTTTTGTTAGTGTGTGAGATCCTTGTTTAGAAGTTTTTGTGTCTTGACATACATTACTTTATATTGAAGTGAGTAAATTTAGGTCGGGTTAACGTAACTCCACAAAGGCTTATAGAGCATGAACGATGCTCGTCAAACTTATTTTGAACATAAATAAAGAAAAATTGTCAAAGCCTAATTTATCATTCACTATTTTCTCAAATCTAATGCATGTTTTTTGAAAAGTAAGGATTAAATATTGTAGTTGGGCTTGGATCCCAAATAATTGTATTAGATTTTAGTACTCCTTTACCATAAAAACACATATACCAATTTACACAAAATCTTAGCATGTAAGCATAATATGTACTTTTATCATTAAAAACAAACACAAAGCAACTCATTTTAGATAAGATGTGTAGGATTGTTATCATATTTCTTATTACATAACTAGCTCTTATTTAAAACTTCTTTAAAACTAATTAGGGTTTCTAGTTATCATAAAACTAGGTGGAAGATTTGTTTCTTAATTTACCCTATCAATTCGCTAAGATGTCTCATATGACACTCATAATAATTGTTAAAAAAAAATAACTAACACTAAGAAACAAGAAGAAGGACATTGGTGGCTTGTTGTCTACAAGTCAAAACTTGAAATCCATATTATTGTTTGTACAAAAAGTAGAAGAGAGATTCATGGAGAAAAGAAATTATATGGAGGAGCTTAATTAAAATTTCTAATGGTAGGGATATTATTTTCATATAAAAAAAGTTTTTTTTTGTTTTACAAGTATGTAAGGATTATCTTATTTATTAAAAATCAACCTAATAATAATATGATTCTTAATCAGGTCCTAACATTAAGATATTGAGACTTGTTTATCAGAAGTCATGATTACCAAAACATCTAATCACCTTGTCCATTCATAAGACATGTTCAAATTCAATTGTATTTAATTTTTTTTTCTTGTTTTTCCTTTTATTTTTTTCCTCTTCTGCCTAAACTAGACATTTTAATCCTTATTATTCATTATCTCCCACTTCCCTACATCAAACTCACTCCATCCACCCAAAACTCCCCGCCACAACCACAAAAAACCACTTAAGCCACCATCAACGATCCTTAAGCCTCCAAAATCATCTTTCTTCAGTCACCAATCTCCATAAAACCCGAAGCCATTACCTTCCACCGTCATCAACTGCCCAACACCGACTTCACACCTACCTCAATCAAGCTCCACCACCCTTGATCTAGCCCCAAAGACCTTCATCTCCACCAACCAGCTTAGGAATCCATGGATCCATTTTTCTGGGTTTTTGTTATCCATTACACCTACAAATTGGACCACAAATGGTTTTATAAAAAAAAAAAACAAAAAAAAACAATGCATTATTGTTGATCCCAATTATTTGGATAAGGAGTGGTAAATCCTAATCAACACACTAATGGTTAAGGAATTCTTTTATATAAACATTAATATCAGTGTATATATTTTTGTATTTTTTGTTTCTTTTAATGATTTGTATTTTTTTTCTTAATTTTTTTACCTTTAATTTTTTTATGTTAAGATTAGAAGACGGGTTCTTCATAATTGATGTTTTAAATGATATTTGTATCATGTATAAAATGAGTTTTTCTCTTATTTTTACTACATACAAGGAAGACCTACACCAAAACTAGTTTTAATCTGTTGAACATGATCTGCCTGATTATCAAATTTGAAATACATGACAACATGTTGAAATTGTACTAGTACTATTATTAAAAATACAACATTAAAATGAATTATTTTTTCATTGTATCCTATAATAGAAGGAGGCACGGGGCAATGTGGACAACATTGTTTGTGTCATTTTCTTTATGATAGAACCTTAGTTCTTTTAATTTCATCATCTCAAAGTTGTGTGTTAGTAATATTTTATTTATTGATTTTTATTTCTTTTTATATATATTCACTAATGGGTTTTATTAGTTGACTAAAATCTAAAAATCTTAAAAGAGCACCTAAATTATATCGTCAGACTATTATTCTCTTGTTCCCTGAAGTTATAGAGTAAAATATCAATTTCTCAATAAGTTTTTTGATTTCATAATATACTCCTTTGAAAAAAAATCAGCTCGCATGAAAATAAAGTGCTCTACCTAACTATGCTATAACCCTTTTGTTTGTGATATATATTTTATCATGTCAATAATTTCTTGTCATATTACATTATCCAACTTTTATCTCTTTGATTGGTACTGCTTATAAATAATATTACATTTATAATTCATCGATGAGACGGGTTCCAAATCTTTCTCTTTCTGATTCTAAATGACCTACTTAACTTAGTAATTAGAGTATTGCTTTCATACGGTGGAAGTCATTGGTTCAAATCCAATAGTAGATATAACTTATTAGATATCCAAATCCATGATATCTAATAAGTTTTTTTATTCGCCTTAATTTTATTGATTTTTAATCTTTTCCATTCCATTCCATTCTATTTCACTTTCTTTATTTCATTTTTTTAATTTGAAAGTTTTTCATTGTATTAGATAGAATCCGATTCCATTTATGATTCTAATCAACTGAAAGAATAAAAGATAAGGTGTATAAACAAAATTTCGGTGTTATACAAAAGTTTTTCTTTTGATTATTCAGGCGCACCGCAAACTGGTTATAGTTATGAAATCACATTGATAGGATCTACTCGTGCTCTAGCTTCTCTAAGGCTAGGTTTGTCTTAATTATTTATCTCTTACCTTCCGCTTGCCTCAACTTAGCTTTTGTTATTTCAAGAGTTTGTTGAGCTTCATGTGGATCAATGTCACTTCCCTTCTCCGCATCATTTACTAAAACAATAACTTTATTATTGTCTATTCTAGCAAAATCGCCCATCAGAGCCATCATTAACCATTGGTCATTAAGGCGTCTTCTCAAAATACTGATATTAATGGCTATGGCAATAGGAGCGTGATTAGGTAATACATCAATTTGCCCACTATTAGTAGATAAAATGATTTCTTTCACTTTTGAATCCTAAACAATTCGATTTAGGGTTAATATACAAAGACTTAAGATCATTTCGTCAATTTGTTCTCCATTTCTAAGTTTGTAGCCTTCGTAGTAGCTTCATCAATGTTACCTACCAAATAAAAGGTCAATTCAAGAAGATTATCTAATTCTCTAGAAATGATCAATTTAAACCCTCTAATTGTTTTTGCTAGATCAATTTTCCTGAGGAACCGGTAAATACTTTGGATACGAAAAAGGTTGTGATAAGAAATGATCAATTTTTCATGCTCTTGCTATAGTTAAGCGATCCTCTTCGGATAATTCGTCCAACCCAATGATAGCTATAATGTTTTAAAGTTCTTTTTAACGTTGTAAAGCTTGCAATGCACATATTGTATTTGAAAATTCTAAAATCAAATTAAAGAATATTTTTATTAAAAATAATTTAAAGTGACAGTTAAGAAAACTGAAAAAACAAGGATTAAAATAAACTCACAAATGCAAAGCTCGTTGTTAAGTTACGTGGAAAAAAATTCAATGTTAAGTTACGTGGAAAAAAATTCAATTTAATCCCTAAAGTTTTAGTTTAACGATTACTTGATCCTTGTAGTTTTTTAATTTTATATTTTGATTCTAAGTGTGTGTTTGGGAATGAGAAGTGGTGAGGCGAGGTTGAATTTTTTTAGGTATAATCCCTTTAAAACACAAACCACATCTCACTAAAAACTAAAAATACATGTGTTTTTTTTTTTTGTGAGTCCCATCAAAAAACCTCGACCATACTTCGATCTCAAACGAACCCTAAACTTCATTTTTTTTATCACGTTTCTTAAGAGTTTTCAAAGAAGAGAGAAATTTGTTGATAAAAGAGGAGAAGAGAGAAAGGGGTTGGTTAGTGACATTGCAGCCAAGAAAAAGTTAATCTTGGTATCAATGCGTTCGTTTTAAAGAGTGTAGTCCTATGGAATTGGTTTGAAACTTTTATCTTGTTGAAAAAAGTAGATCAAAGCTTGAAACAAGTTTTTTTAAGCGGTCAATTTTTATTTTTAATTTTTTAAACCAATTCAATGGTATTTTAGGGTTAAAAATGAGTTTACTTAAGTTATAAGGAATGTTTTTTTAAGCTTTTATGCGAAAACACCAAAAATAGATTTTTAGATCCTCAAACTAGATGACAACATATTATGTACCCAACCAATCGATGTGGTGTCAACCTATTTAAAAAAAAAGTTCATGCGTGGGGACCTGACATTGCAGGCCTAAACACGCCTAGGCTTTTGTTATGAGCTAGGCGTGTGAGTCTGTTCTTCTAGGCTTAACATTCAACTTTTCTAATATTACCTTTTATTTGTTAAAAAACAATTTCCCTATTTTGAATCAAAATATCTATAAAAAAAATAATTCAAATATTATCCATTTTTTCATAATTTTCTACTAAAATTATATTTTTTTATGATAATATTAATAATTACTATTGAATTATTTTATATTATCCTGATATAAGAATTTTATAAAAATATGCTCATGAGTATTAAACAAGGTTGTCGATTCCATTTCGGTAGGTGTTTTGTTTTTTCAATTGGAATGAAATATTTCAGTTTCGGAATGTTTCGGCGTGCCATTTCAGGGTTGTACTGTTCATATATATATATATATATATATATATATATATATATATATATATAACAAACATAATTCAAATTCAAGATAAATTAATTATAAATTATGCAATACAAAGACAATGCCAAACAAATATAATTTCAAAATTTAAAATATTTCTAAATAGTCAAGATTAAATAGATCTTTAACTTAAAGTAATTCAACTTAAACAAAATATCAAAATATTATGAAAGTAAAATGTTTTAACACAAATATTTTAAATATAAAGTTAGGTCAATGTTATTAAGGCTAATGGAATCTAAAGCATCCCTTGTTTTGCTCAAATTCCTACAAAGTATAAACATGAAAAAAACAACATGAATATAAACCATATATATTATTGATAAATCTAATTTTAAAAAATTAATATCATTGTTAATGAAAATAGTAATAATAATTTTTAATATTATTATCAATATCATTGTTATTGAAAATAGTAATGAAAAAGAGCTTTTTATAATTGAGTGGTTTAATTAATGAAATTGAACAAGGTTCGATTTGATTCAATGACAATTACGCTAGAATCTTAATTTTCTTGTTCAACCTTGTTTTGGATCGCATCATTTAAATTTCAACCTGATCCAAAGATCAAATTGAGAGTTATGTTCAATAGCGTAAAACTAAATAGTGAATAAAATTATGCTAGAATCTGAATTTGTTTATTTAACATTTTCTTGAATCATATTAGTTTCTCTAAAAGTTGAATCATGAAAATGTGAGTATTAAGTTGCTACTACACAATAATGTTGACAATTTGGCTTTAAAAATCAAATGATTTTTATTTTTGGCTAAAACATAAGGGAGCATGGGATATTTGACATGTAAATCTTATATTTTCTAGTTCAAATCTTTAAATATTTGCGGCTTTTTAGAGGAAGTTCAAAGCTGAGTAATCCAGTTCAAATCTTTAAATACTTGCGGCTTTTTAGAGGAAGTTCAAAGCTGAGTAATCCATGGTTGTGATCTCATATCCTTCCCTTCCACACTGGGAATTAAAATTCATTCAATGATAAAAGCTTGGGATCAAGGGGTTTGCTTCCCCTATGGTCTCAAGTTCGAGCCTTATAGTTGCTAATATGATGGTCACTGGAGGCTTACACGGTCGTTAACTTCAGGTCCCGTGAAATTAATCAAGGCAGACGCAAGCTGACCCAGACATCTACATTAATTAAAAAAAATCCACTCAACGGATACATTCGTGCCAGTAGCATTTGTGAACGAGGAACTAATCTTCGGAAATGAAGAAGTACCCAAGCATAAATCTATAGACACAGTGATGGTCCATTTGGAAGCCAAGTTGGTAATCGTTCACTAAATTCTTTAATATTTTCCCTATCGATTCAATTTTATTAATATCAACTAGGACACCGGATACAATTGGGATTCCTTGGGAAAAAAGAGAGGGAGATTTGAAAGTAATTGCAAGACTAAAGGCAGCAGATTTGCTTTCAAATTGGCAAGGAATATTGTTTCTTTCGCTAACAAATTTAATATTGATATATTGATGTCAAAAAAAAAAAACCATTACTTCATTGCAACACAATGGTTGCAAAATACGCAGAACAGTCTTAATGCATTCTCGTTTCCAGTTGCCAAATGCCAATGACCGTGCGGGATGTACGACTGTCTTCATTTTTCTGCATATTTTTTAACATTTAATTATCTATGAATAACTATTAGTTTCTCACTTGGCATGACACTACACTATGCAATTCAAGTTCTTTGCAATGCAGATTTCTCTTTCAAAGTTCACAGAGTGGGTTTGATTAGATTGTTTAATTCGAATTACATAAGAAGAATCCAGGTAGAAATGAGGCCAAGTACATTAGAATTTCTTACTCCTGTAGAGACATCAATCTTTGCCAACAGGGGGACCTATA
>Ga0325414_1006957_pt1 | contig 12024 bp, 6 predicted proteins | sample PopdelMetagenome_8_FD_206183 | JGI IMG/M metagenome (GOLD analysis project Ga0325414, IMG submission 206183) | Populus deltoides microbial communities from Bellville, Georgia, United States - Leaf-PdKOR-R3 | ecosystem: Host-associated > Plants > Phyllosphere > Phylloplane/Leaf | place: USA... | reverse complement strand
ACGAAAACATGAAAACAGAAAGTATACACGCAGCCAGAACTTACTTTCCAAGCTAAACTGTGAGTAATGGAGCTCAAACCGATCGGGGTCAATCTGCTCTAAGAGTGGCCTTCTCCTTTCCTTTACGTAAATATCAATCGCTGACTTTACCAAATCCTTCACTGTATTCTCTGGTGACAAAATAACATGAACAGGCCCTAAACTCCTTTCTATATTTACATTCAGCAGCAACTTCGTCAGCACTCTCTTTGACGATGACTCATTTTTCTGCTTCGCCGAGATAAGATTTCTGGGAACCGATATCAACCCTCCTTGACGCCGTACAAGGCCCGAGTATCTCTCCGGTGGGAAGGTCTCCAACGACCTCTCGGAGGTGGAACGACGGTGCCTGCTTTCGATGACGTGGCGAAAGGTGAATGGAGAACGGGAAGTCATTGTTGATGTGTATACTTTTTTCAAAATAGAAGGTTAGCTGAAGAAGTTTGTTATTGTTAGGGTTTTAGTAGAGAATTAAAGAGGTTCTGATGCATCAAGAGATGGAGGTAGAGGAAGGTGGTGTTCAGTAACGTCAATAATGCTTGGATTTTGAAAGGAAAGGCGGAAACTTCCTAGAAAGTGTTAACACATGCGATTGCCCTTGGACTTTTGGATAATAACAGAGAGAGTTTTGTTCTGGATATCCCTTCTACGTCTTTCCTAGTTTTCTTTGTCACTTTGGAAACAAAAATATTTTGCATCTGGTTTGGATATGTACTCAGATCATTGCTCGCACGTTAGAGCTTGGATTATTTTTTCCAAAACATAATAAATATTGGAGTGCTACTAATATGTTTTTAAAATAACTATATAGAGATTAATTTGATGTTACATAACTAACTCACATATTCAGATGAAAATCTAGATAATTAATAAAAATATAGTTTTAAAAAAAATCAAGATGAAATTTTTTTATAAATATTGAAACAACAACATATTAGTTCGACTTGAATTAATTTAGGTTAACCTACCAAATCTACTCTTAGGTCATGAAACCCTAATAACTCAATAGAAAACAGATAAAAAAATTATTATTAAATCCAATTTTCAATTAACTTAATATTAAAAGATGAAATTGAAACAAAATTCAACTAAAAAATAAGTTGAATCAACCTGAGTTAACTTGTCAAAAATAGGTCAAGAGACCAGGATAACACCAAAAAAATTGAAACAAATTACAAAATTCAATTCTCTCAATCAACCCATTATTGAATGGTAAAATTAAAAAATCAATTAAAAAAATATAAAAAACCACTCGAGTCAAGCAAAAAAACCCATGAACCGGGTCATGAGACAGGAATAACCTCATAGAACTCAAGCCAAAACAAATTATGAAACTTAATTCTCAATCAATCTAATTTTAAAGGATAAAATTAAAAAAAACAGCTAAAACAATAAAAATACAAAATAACTAAAAAAAATAGTATTTAAAAGATATGAACAAAAAAATTTTAAAAATCAAAGAGATGGGGTATTATTTAAATTGAAATAAAAAAAATCAATGTAAGATAAAATAAATAAATACAAAAGAGAGAAGGTATTAACTAAAAATTTCACAAAAAATAATAAAGAGAGAGAGAATTCAATCATTATTGAGTTTGGTTAACTAACCGAGCTCAGGTATGTTTAGGCTTGTAAACATATGCACACGCACTTGAGCTTATACAATTTTTTGTTTCCAGACTCCAGTAATTAGTGTCATCCACTTCTTTTTATTTTTTATTTAATTAAAACAGATAACACATCATTTACTGCCAAGATTTCAAGTGGCTAGAAAATAGCAAAAGGACGGGTTTTTTTTGTTGGACCACAAAACCCATTTCCACTAATTTTTCATATAAAAACACCTAAAAATACCTTAAAAACCTCAATAAATCCATTCATAACATTAAAAATAGCAAAAAATCAGTTAAAGATTGCAAAAATAACCTAAAATAAAACTCATACAAGAGAAAACCCAACATTTTATAGCCCAATAAGCCAACACTAGTCCAGTAAGAACTTCAAAATCGGACTGAAGTTAAAATCATTCAGTTTATCAGCAAGAATGAGTCATGAAAATAGTCCATAAAGACAAGAAAAAGGAATAATTGCCGTCGATGCAAACCATCCTATCATGTGCAAACACTCCATAATGACTAGTCAAGATTATTGGCTTAAATCCTCAAGGTCCGCGACCGACTTTGAACGCCATATTTGCCGACCATTTGTTGAAAAATAGCATGGTATTATTCTCTCATCTACAGCACTAGAGGACGTTATCTTTGCATTTTCAAGTGTGCAAGGTGTACAAGCCTTTAAACAAGTTATGGAAGAAAAATGGACCTGCAAGTACTGATTGAAGCAGAAACAGAAAGCGCATCAAAATCAGAGTACTCTATCACATTTCATTTGATTGAATTACCTCCGCAACAGGGTGATTTTCACAACAATTACAAAGCCAAAGACACCAACAAGTGAAGGAGAAGCGCACCGTGACATCTACAATAGCATTTACAAGTTTAAGAAGATGAAAAAATGGATCTTAATAGATGTTAGAGTCCAGTAAATAATATGCTATTGAACTCTAAAAATGGCAAGATCTTGGGGTCATTTCCAGCAAACCAAGACCCGCCAAAGCTTACGCGCTCTTCTCACAATTTTACCCCATTTGCAAGCAAGGAATTCTGGCAGTAAGAATGGGGGACCTTGTATTGGTGTTGGTGGTAAGTTGGCTCCTCCAGAAACTGTTTCTGCAATTGAAGAAGTTGAGCTTCCATTAGAACTACGATTGCTGCTGCTTCTTCTGAGATAGAAGCTCCTGCTACCAACATCCCCAATCAATTCTGATTTATCTAAACCTGTTAACACCAAGTTATAAGATTTAAAACATCCAACTTGCAAATAAGAAGATTAGTTTAAAGAGTCTATCAACAAAATCCAAGCATATTAGCTGAATTATAAAGAAATTAGCAAAACAATAACATCCCTTGATGATTTTCGCTTCGTTTGGCTGGTGAATGACAGAGACTCACTTAAATCCTAAAATAAAATGCAAATTCACTGTGATACGATTGCTAGTAATCAGATTTAAAGCTCAAACCTTGACTTACATTGAAGGCTGAAATAGGAGTGATGCAATTCGTATGTTAATGCTGCGTCCTTATCAAGTTTTGGGGTTCGCCCCTCTTCACTGTATTTGTCTACCACAAGCTTAATCGTGTCGTCTACACTAGATCCCAGTTTAACCATGGTCCTAACTGGCCCTGGACTCCCTTCAACTGTTACATTAACCACCACTTTTGCATCCTTCTTGTATCCCTGCACGCACTCCAAATTTTGCATCGAACAGTTAAGCATAAAAGCTAAAATGTTCACAAAGATACACAAAGGATTATATATATGTTTGTGTTTTGTGTTTCAAAATTTTTTAATTCAGTAAAATCTTAATCCAAATTATTGGCAATAATTTGAGGGTTAATTCACCATATTTTAACAATGTATTAGTAAAGGGCTAATTAAGTGAAGAACTTTTGGTACCTGATCAAAACTGGAGCGAGGAGAGAAATTTGTAGGCATGATCAGAGAAGGAGAGGATAAAAAAACATCCGTACAAGTGTGAGGCCTAAATAAAACACCCCTACCACAATCACTCTCATAGAATAAGAAGCTCCTCCTCTGTTTCTGCTGATCAATACTATCTTCAGTACCGCTCCCCCACCCCATCATGGGCTCTGAGGAGCATCGTTTCAAAATCTTTATGGGTTTGGAGGGCTTCACCGATCGCCGTGGTGGTGGTGTTCGTGTACTTGGAGAAGGAGATGGGTGTGGTGGCCTGGTCTTCCGACCACCTTTCGCCGGGACTTTCCGCCGGACATGACTCTCTGGCATATACGTGGTAGTAAAGGAAAAGGTTGTGCGGAGGATTTGGGGGGGGGGGGGGTGTTTGGTGGCGGGCGGGCGGAAGAGAAGGTGGAAATCTACCGTTGGAAATTGAAGGAAAGGTAGTTGAAGTGTTCACGTGACGGAGGAAACTTCCTTCTTATTAACTGTTTTTTTCTGGCCTTTCCCTTTCTTTGAACTCAACGTCGTTACTTTCCATTGGTGCAATATTTTTTTTTCCCTCTACTTATTTTTGGAAAGGTTCGAAACAAAATTTAAAAAACAATCCTCTGAATATATAAAGTAAGTTTATATAGTATGTTAAAATATTTTCCTTGTATATGGTATTTCTTGAATCAAATAAATAAAATAGATGTAGAGATTGTTTATTTTATATTTCAAAAGTATTTTTGAAAAAAAATATTTTAAAAAAAATTAATTTTTTTATGTTTTTATATTAGTTTGATGTGCTAATATCAAAAATAAATTTTAAAAAATAAAAAATATTATTTAAATATTTTTCTTAATAAAAAACACTTAAAAAAACAACTACTATCACAATATTAAACAAACACATAATCTCATCAAATAGATTCTTAGTCATAAAACTAAAAAACCATTATTTTGATAATGAATTATATATGTATTATAATATAAAAAATAAAAATGTGTGATTTATAAAATGTATTATATATTGTTATTATAGGAAGTCATTTTTTTATATCAATAATACAAATAGGGCAGCAATAAAAAATGAGATACCCAAAATTTATCAAAAATAAACTTGATTGGTTATATACACAGAGGAATTGATATACTTGATCTTAATTTGTTCATGACTCTTCCTAGATTGTAAATATGAAACGGAATCAGATTTTCTATCATTCACTCATTTAATTTTTAAAAATTATTTTTTTATAATTTTAGATCATTCTAATATACAATGTTAAAAATAAATTATAAAAAATATTATTTTAATATATTTTTTAACATAATCTTAACTACTAACCACTACTCGTCAACGTAGTAAACAAAGATAGAATGTCTTAAACAGAACCGAGATTTGTGTTAATAAATCATTTAGTGGTAGAATAATAATCCAATAGATGGCTAGCATCACCGCCGGGAATTATTTTATGGGAGAAAGAGTGTCAGCCGTTGATCCCACCGATAAACGGTGGATATGAATTCGTCTCACGACACTGGGGTCACCTAGAAGGATTCCTGTTTTATTATTACCTTAACCCGTGTCACAAGAAGATGTCTCAATTTGCTCCAAAAACGTTTCTTATTTCGTATCGGTATCGGTTTCGGTTTGAATGAAAAAAAATTTTAAAAATAACTATTTATATATTTTTAAATACCCCTCTTTTAATAGCCTGGAGTATGATTTCACTTGGCCATGTGGTGTGGTCTGATCACATATTGAGCATCGATGTTCATGTGGAGATGGTTTTAAGAAACTCACCTAATCTAACTTCGGTGTTAAGAAATAAAGTTGGATGGTTTCTATTCCTTGCTTTAGACACTGCATGCTGAAGATGCCCGGTTTGTCTGCCCATTTTCCATTTATTTTCTTTTTTCGTTAAATATTATTTATCATATTTGTGGCTGCCTTGTCCTTTTTGTATCTCCTCTCCTCTCCATAGATTTTGAATGGCTTTTACAGGTTTTAGTGGAAACTTGTTCCTTTTTATAATTAGCTTTTGTCGTAACTTAACTGTAAAGAAACCAATTATCCATCCCAACTCTCATCCATTTCTTTGCTTTTTGAATTTTCGTTTTATTTTAATATAAATTTTTTGTTTTTTGTTTTAAAAATACTTTTAAAAAAAATTAAACTTTTTTACTTCAACTAATTTTTTTTATATTTTCAAATTGTTTTAACATGCTAATATTAAAAATAAACTAAAATAAATAAATAAACCATTATTTCAATAAATTTTCAAGAAAAAAACAACCGCTATAAAAAAAATATATATTATAAAAACCGTGATCAACAGACAATTCAACCGTCCCCTCCTAGAAAAAAAAATTATTTCACCTATGGTATTGTTCATCGAATTAATAAACTCAAATATGATTTACCTGTTATTTTAAATATTTTCGAAGATATTAAAATATGGAAAGGTACTTCTCGTACGAGCACCAAACTCACGAGATATAAAAGAAGGTAATGATATTAAATCGAGTACATTCCATCTCTTTTGTTTCCCTTAGCTTGGACTGGTGGTTATTTGCTGTAGAACATTCCTAGATCATTGCCCCTTGTCCCCTCCCCCTCTTTACTCCATCTTTCCTTGGAATACACATCTTGCATGATTGTTTCATTCACATAATAGTGTTCAAACGACAGTAAAATGTCAATGATCTAACTCCACCAAATCCACATATTATTCAGCGTCTTCAGGGTTGAAATCAGCAAGTTGTAGAATCAATAATACATTAACTTCAAAAGAACAAGCATCAATGATGCCGAGAACAAGTCAGGGTCAGGCAGAACTCGTTTTGCTGCCGAATGGCAGGTTACAAGTTGAGTTCTTTTATGAAACCATTAAAATACCAACTTCTATTTGAACGAGGCAGAGAAAATAAATGACTTACTAGGAAAAGATCCGTGCACCTCGTGTGGACAACGAACCAGAGGATGAAGAAAACATCGGTATATAACCATGCTGCTGTTCATGAACCAACCATAAATCGGACATGTCCACAGACATAAAATGATCTTGCCATGCTGAGGAGTATGGTCCACTGGAAAATAAGACCCCGACCCACAATTTCATGACAAAGCAGGGACGATATTCATTTTCTCCCAATCAGCTTCATCCTTTATATCATACTAGATTTGGCTTTCTCAAGTTGATTTTAGCCTTCGTAATATAAGACTTGGCCTCCCTGATGAAGCTTTAAGGACATTTAAAACTCAAAGCAGATTCATGCATGACTTGACCAACTTTCTTCTACATTTAGCAAATTGAATTTGCCATCCCAAGACCAGATTTGGAGCCAGGGGGGTCTACGATCTACAAGGACTCACAGACTAGCATCTTACCCTCTGAGTACGAAAAAGTCAAGTTGATTCTGTCCAACTACACCCTGATAACTTGGCTAATTTCTTCTCTTTCCACAACTTTCTCAATCTCCCGACATCATCCCACCTTCCAGCAGAGGAATAAATGTTGGCAAGAAGAGAATAATAAGCAGTTGCATTAGTCTCCAAAATAAAACAATGCTGAGCTGCAATCTCTCCTAACTCCACATTGTTATGCACGTTGCATGCAAGCAGCAAAGCCCCCCAAACCCCAGAATGAGGTTGCATTGGCATACTCTTTATCAGCTCATATGCATCTTGTAATCTTCCAGCTCTCCCTAAAAGATCGACCATGATTGCATAATGATCAATTGAAGGTACAAGGCCATGGTCCTCCATGGAACTAAAGAATCGGTAGCCCTCTTCGACCAGTCCAGCATGGTTACACGCAGTTAAGAGCCCTGTAAAGGTGGCTAAATTTGGATGGATTTGGGCATCCACCATCATGTCAAACAACTTGATAGCATCAGCAATCTTGCCATTTATGCCACATCCTGAGATCATGGCACTATAAGCAACCACATCCTTCTTGTTTAAGCCATGAAATAGCTCGTATGCCTTGTCAACACTCCCACACTTTGCATATAGGTCAAGTAAAGCAGTAACCAACTGGTCATCAATCTCTGTTCCAAGATCATTTACGTATGACTCAATCCATGATGCAAATCTCAAGTCTCCCAATTGTGAACAAGCTGATACAACACTTGCCAAAGTCATCTGATCTGGCTGAATATTTGCATAAGCCTTAAGCATCTCACTAAACAACCAAAGGGCCTTCCTCGGTTGGCTATTCTGAGCAAAGCAAGATATCATGGCATTAAACGTGAGCAGATCTTTCTTAGCTATCTGATCAAACAGTTTGCTAGCAGAGTCAACATCTCCACATTTTGAGTACCCAGCAATCATTGTGATCCAAGAAACACTATTTCTTTCGGGCATTGCATCAAAAAATCTCCAAGCTGATTTTATGTCCCCACAATTGACGTATCCACTAATCAATGCATTCCAAGAAGAATAGTTTTTCTCTGGCATCTGTTGAAACAGAACACATGCGCGGTCCATGTCTCCTATCTTCGCATACCCTGATATCATTGAATTCCAAGATATGACATCCTTCTTTGAAATCTGGTCGAACACCCTCTGAGCCTCCAGTAAATTCCCAGATTTCAGATGCCCAGATAAAATTGAATTCCATGAAACCACATTTTTATCTGCCAGCTCATCAAAAACCTTCTGCGCGGTGTTCATATCACCCAGTTTTGAATATAAATCCACAAGTGCTGTTTGAACATAAACACAATTAGAGAACCCATATTTATAACTCTCAGCATGGATTGACATTCCACCCATCTTGTATGTGGTCCTAGCATAAGCCCTTAAGGCAGAAGATACAGCAAATGTGCTTGGACACAATCCTTGTCTCTGCATCTGAACATAAAGATACAAGGCTTCCTTGAATTGGCCTTGCTGAGAGAAATATCTAATTGCCCAACCCCATGAGAATGAATCTGGATGTGGCAAATGGTAAAGGATGCTATGGACATATTGAGAAATTCTTCTAGAGTTATTGCGAGCAGACAGGAGGATTTGACGAACCAAGAGAGGCTCCAGGTTATTAAAACCATTAATGATGATGCATGCATGAGTTTGTTTTGCCTGATTGGCAGTCAGATAATTGTTCAATATCGTTGTCAGTTTGGCAGCCAGCATCTGGATGGCAAGGTCGAACAATCCAAAAAGAACCTGTGGTTGTTCAAACCATTTGGTCGCAAATTCTTCGTTTCTAATCAATTAGGAAAACATAGTTTCAGTTTGGCTCATGATCATTATATCTTGATCTTTTGAAATGGCATCACAACAAAAGAAACAGGGGAACGCAAGCCTTAATAACAATGATACTTCTTTATCTCTTGTGAAGGTCAACACACAACCATGCACCACACTGATGGATGGTTGGCCATGATACCCATGAAAAATAAAAGATGGTAAGGTTATATGTATTATAGCACAGGAATTCAATCCTTGAAGCTATTCACGTGAACAAAGAGTTGTCCTAAAGATAAATCAGACCAGAAACAGTAAAACCAAATCACCCACCTTACTTTGACATAACATCACACCAAAAAGTCATTTATCCAACTGAATTTATGATAACACACTTGCAAGTTAGAATTTACAAGCTGGTCGCTCGGAGGCATTGGTACCCACTGTCCAATCCACCGAATTTAGCGACGATGAACACATTAAGCAAACAAACACGCAGTAGAACACCACAAAGCGCATAACAAAGGATTCAATTAGACACGGCATACATCTATGTAACAAAACAAATAGCATGAATTCAATAATCTGATAGCCCAGCATATAATCTTGGTCTTTAAGAATACATCTATAGAGAAATCAAATACATGAAGGAAAGGCCATACTGGATAAAAATATAGGACTAAAAACAGCAATCAGAATCATCACTGCTCAATATGCAAGAAAGTCATCATTTATAGGAGCCCGTGTCACTAAAAGAGCTCAAATCCTTTCCTTCATTTGATAGAATCTCCAGAAATCGCTCGAGTAAACCAAATTAAGACCAGAAAACTAAAGTAAAAAAAAAAAAAAGCATTCATCCCTTCATTAGGTATACCAGCAAGCATACACACTTGCATACCCGATAAGAAAAGACTTCAAGTTTTGAGCTTTAAACCTTAACAAGGAGGGAAAAAAAGAAACAGAGATTCATATAACCAAAGGAACTGAAAAGATAGAATTAAAATAAATACAAAATGGGTTCCCAAACCTGAATTGAATATGATGCCGTTTCCATTATCTGGGCTTTCTCTTCGACTTCTTAATCTCCCTGCCCCTGCCCCTGCCCCTGCCCCGAAACATGTAAAGTTGTAAACTTACGACATTTTTATGGCTCTGCTCTTGAAGACGGTAACTACCAAACTATGAGGAGCTAACAAGGAGCCCAAATCAAAGGCCTTTCTTTATTGGTAATTCAATCGAAAGCTTTGTAGTCTTATCAAACAAGGGCTTCTTGGAATAATGGGCTTACAGTTATGGCCTGCTTAGGGTAAGGCTGTCACCTTAGACTTGTTTTTTTTTTTTTTTTTAAAGATACTAGTTTCATGACGCATACTACACTGAATTCAGTTAAAAATTAAACTTAAAAAAAATTATGTTATAATAAATTATTTGATATTATTAATAATTTAACCTAGCGAATCTTGAATTTTCTTGATTTGATATTTTATCTAACCCTAGTTTAAAATTAACCATGTAAGAGTTGTTTGACATGATTCAATCAACTTGACGTATCTTAAAATAACTGGAATGAGTGAATGACTAGTAAAAAAAACATGATTTAACTTTAAAAAATTCAAGATTATATTTTTTTTAATATTAAAATGGTGACATATTAGATTAATCTGAGCTTTACGGCTTAATCCATCAAATCCACGACTCAGATTATAAACTTTATTGGATTTAACAATTTTATTTTTTAAGCTACTTTTCACTCAATAATATGATAACAAAAATAGATGCTCGCAAAATTAAGTGGCAATCAACTACTACGATATTTGTCTGAGACTATGATAACCTTATAAAAAATAAACCAAAACAAATTATGAAAATCAATTCAAAATTAACCAAATACTAAGGATGAGATTGATAATAAAAGAAAAAATGATTAAATAAAAAAATGAAAGGTGGATTTGTTTTTTTTTTAAAGAAAATATTTAGCATTGTTATTAAACCTGATATAGCGAGTCAATCTTGAAACCTTTAACCTGACTTTTTATCTAGTTTGGGTTTAAAATTAACCTATATAGAAGTTTACTCTAAATTACCTCGTAAACTTAGCTTTAAAAGGCAACCCGAAAAACCGGTAAAATAATGTTTTAGCTTTAAAAAAAGTTTAAAATAATATTTTTTTTAATATTGAGATGACGACATATTAAATCACCTCAGGCTTCATAACTCAACTCACAAGACCTGTGACTAGAATCATTAACTCCATTGAGTTTATTTTTTTTGTTTTCTAAACTAATTTTTATTTAATGATATGCTAACAAAAATAAACACTTGCAAAAATTGAGCGTTGATCAAAAATCAAGATGTTTGTCTGAAAACTGCAACAATCTCATAAAAAGAAAATCAAAATAAATTATGACAATCATTTTAAAATTATTAAAATGTTAAATGATGAAATTAGATAAATAAAATTAGGAAAATAGAATTTTTAGAAAAAAAAAGGAAAAAGAGAGAACATTTTTTAGAAGGAAAAAAACACGAGGTGCTTTATTAATCACATAATATTGAGACGATGATAAATTGAATCAATTTGGATTTCACAACTTAGATCACCCTCTATAAAATAAATCGATACTGATGGAATATCTCGTGTTGACAAAATCATTTGTAAACCTGTTAGTAAAAATCATGCTAATAAACTACTGATAAAATATTTTATCAATAAAATGTAAGGTTCTGATAGTGTCAAAACCATCACAATCCCTTACAAAACAATTGCAAAAATAATGATGATGAAATTTAGACCATCTTCTATAAAAATAAATTGATACCACATAAAATTTTAAAAAATTTATGGTATACTTGAAGTAACTAGTAATATCCTATTAGTTATTATATACCTCTTTAAAAAAATAAATAGAGTAACTAGTAATATCCTATTAGTTATTATATACCCCTTTAAAAAAATAAATAGAAAATGAGAGATAAAAGAAAATTCAAGATCATAAAAAATAATAAAAATATTGTTACTTAATATTTCTCTTTCCTGCTTGTATATATATATTTTAAATAGATCTCTAAAATTAATTAATAGTTACTCATTGTACCTATAAAATTTGTCCACAGGAAAAATTATATATATATATATATATATATATATAGTCGATGTTGATAAATTATTGATCTTGGATAGTAATTGGACATTGTTTAGCAAGTGGCGGGTGATAATACAAAACTTGAAAAGACAGGCTTGTACCCATGCGCAAGCGACGCAACAGGAC
>Ga0325414_1006956_pt1 | contig 12024 bp, 4 predicted proteins | sample PopdelMetagenome_8_FD_206183 | JGI IMG/M metagenome (GOLD analysis project Ga0325414, IMG submission 206183) | Populus deltoides microbial communities from Bellville, Georgia, United States - Leaf-PdKOR-R3 | ecosystem: Host-associated > Plants > Phyllosphere > Phylloplane/Leaf | place: USA... | reverse complement strand
AAAACAAATTATATATAGCAATCAAAAGTTTGATGATCAAATTTGATATAATCAGCAAATAATGACATTTCTAAATTTTTCACAACTTCCGGAAAGTGTTTTCCGCTCAAATTTTCCAGGAAAACACTTTCCTGAAAACCAAGCCAAATTTTTCTTTGACTGGAAAGTGTTTTCCGTTGACCAAATTTTCTAATGGCAAACAAACACAGGAAAGTGTGGAAAGTGGTTTCCCGAAAATCACTTTCCGGAAAACAAACACAGCCAAAAGGGAAAACACTTTCCTGGAAACCAAACCAAATTTTTCTTTGACTATAAAGTGTTTTTCGTTGACCGGAAAGTGTTTTCCGTTGATCGGAAAGTATTTCCGTTGACTGGAAAGTGTTTTCCATTGACCAACTTTTCTAATGACAAACAAACACAGGAAAGTTTGGAAAGTGATTTCCCGAAAAGTGAATTTCAGGAAACAAACATGACCTTAAAATATTGTTTATTCTTTTTGACTGTGTCTGCTTTTGCATTATAATGAAGCGAGAAAAGGATGGGCTTTCATCGGGGATTGTGATGGGCTAGAAGATGAGTGTTCTTTGTTACTTAAATTCTTAAAATAATAAATTTAAAATAATATTTTGAAGATTTTAATTTATTTATTTAAAAAATTGATTTTCTTAGGTTTGAAATAATTTTTTAAAGGTTGTTATTATAAATCATAAATCGTCTAATTGTGTAGCCTCAAACAATAATCTATATAACCACATATGAGAAACCTATTAAATCTTTATTTAGAAGAGAAAGATTGCTATGCTTAAAATACTAACTCTTTATTATGTAACTTGCATAATTTTTTTTTATAATAAACAACCCCTAAAAAATAAAAGGCATAACTTTATATTTATAGAAAATCCTAAAAATCCTAAAAATGATAAAATATCTATTTACCCCTGAAATAATATCCATATATTATTTAAGGATAATTTTATAAATTTAATCAATCAAGTCCCTACTTGATTATTTTAGGACTAGAATTATAATCTTTGAATTAAATACATTATAGTACTTAATTTCTAAAAGTATTTTCAATCAAGTTACATTTGATTAATTATTCTAGTTTAATTTCTGACTAATGGTTCTTAATGTGTGTGACCCATTATGTTCCTAATATTTTGGCCCATATATAAATTATAATTCTAAATAAATATAATTAAATTAAATTTTTTAATTTATTATCAATTCAATAATTGATTAATTTATATTTGAAGATCAAGTGCACCATCTAACAACTTGTCATGATCCCTAAATATTAGAAAAGTCATAAGTGGTTTGACTTGATCTTTTAGTGACCGATTTTTTAGTGTAATTATTATATCTTTATTACTAATGTTCCAATTTAGATATTTTAGCATGAAGTGTGTCTGCTATGTTAAATCATATTTGTTTGCAACATTATAGTAATTGATCATTTAAATAAGATTTGAAACTCTTTTCAAATCTCAGTCAAATCATATATGTTTGTAACATTATAGTAATTGATTATTTAAATAAGATTTGAAACTCTTTTCAAATCTCATTATATCTTGCACAAGGATTTAACAATCAATATTATTTGAGAACATATGAAATATTTTTTCTAATTCACCGAAGGTGATGAATCTTCTCTTGATCATTCAAATACATTCATATAGTTTATGTTATATCCAATGTATGCCTATTTATTACTTTTACCAAGATAACGTGTAACACGATCAAAACATAGCACTTTTATATAAAATAACTTAGTGATCGCAAGTTTAAGAATCATTTACACAACTGTCACGCAAGCCTTTTCATAAATACATGTGATATCTCCATTTGGAATTCTCATGCGGTTCAGCTTAGTGTACATGTTTTATAACAAACACTTACATATTAGTTCTAGGTATTTTTTATACCTCAGCTTATGAGAATAACTGCTTCCCTTCATAAAGGAAAGAACATAATATGTATCAGTCTCTACGACTTTAATAAATATTCAATATTTAAAAGAGCATCGACCATGAATATTTTAGGAACAATACTTTGATGCACTAAGAATATCATAATTATAATAACTTTATAATTTCATTTTCAAAGCATTTTTGTTCCATGAACTTTATCTTTACTTTAGATTTATAAATCAAATATTAGATTCATTAATATAATATTATATGAATATTAAAGATAAATTAAGCCTTTATTAATAATAAATATGGAGTTACATAAATATAATAATACCACGTGTAACCAACCAATTAACTACATGACATATTAAACTAATAAGTGTTACTTGTAAAATAATACAATGATATTTAAGTTAGTTTAGGGTTTTTCATATGGATATATATCACGGATATACCAACTAGTTATAATAAACACTGAAAGGCATGAGGGATTCATTTGCAAATTGTATTGTGGATCCCCTTATAAAACACCATGGACTCACCATTTATAATATTTTTTGTCCTTTATAGGACCAAATTGTAGGCCAATTTATGTTCATTTGTTAAGGAATGGTAAGATTAAAAGACAGGGGATCAAATTGAAAAAAACAAAGAAAATGGGTGGCTTTTTTGAACTTTGGGTGGAATGTTCATTATTGTTCTCATACTTTTCAAATTATAAATATTGTGGTCTCACCAATTTCCAAAATTTCAAAATAAAATCAATTTTAGCCCCAAATTTTATTTTTCTTATTTTTAAGTCCATGATTTGAGAGAGGAGAGAAAGAATCATCATATTTCAGTGGTATAGAAAGCAAATCAACATTAACACCAATTTTAGTTGCCAAAATAATTGATCTTGATGTTAACGAGTTTTATTTGGTGAAGGGAGTTCCATTTAGGTGTTTTTTCACCTTCAAATTTAATAAAACAATTAGATCTAAGCTTAGAAATTTTTTTGGTTTTGATTTGATTCGAGTTTTTGTGTGGTTTTTAGATTCTAAGGTAATTGAAGAGTTTATCAAGGTGTTTAAGATATTTTTAGGTGTTTTAGGTCCAAAATAGCTTTCTATGTTAAAAAACCATTAATCCTGATTTTTCAACTACCACTGTGACTGAAATTTAGAGAAGAGCAGATGATATATACATTGTCCGACTTTATTTTTTTCAAAACAATTGAAAGTGGATGACATGTTGTTTGCATTAGCAATTAAAAAAAATAAAGGTCCACGCACCTGACCTCTTTTTTATGTTTTGTTTTTTTAATATATATATTTTTTAATTTATATTTAAATTAATACCCTTTCTTTCTGATTTTTTATTTTATTTATCTGACCTTTTTTTAAATATGGATTGTTTTTTTTTTTTTTGTAATTATCTTGTATGTATTTAATTTTCAAAGAGATTATTTTAATTCATCTATAAATTTTATTTTTAAGTTTTATATAAATGAAATTTATTTTTCAAAATAAAAATATTTATTTTTGGATAATATTTCTAATATGTGTATCTCTACATAATATTCTTTTCCTTGTATTTTATTTAATCAATTTTATGAGTGTCTATTTCTAATATCATATGATTAAATAAAAAATTAATTTTGATAAATAAAGTCTTTATACACAACTGATCAAATTGTTACGAGGTCAATTAAATATTTTAATCTACATCTGTAAATAATTTTTTAGTTTTATCTTTAGTTATCGTTAATGATATTTTTAATTTATTTATTAACACACATGAGTCTTTATTTATTTAATTAGATGCATGTATAAGTTTTTCAATTTATATTTATGATTTTTTTATATAAAAAACACATAAAAAAACCTACATATTCAATTTTTTCATTCAAAAATTAAAAAAAAAACACCCGACTCACGAACCAAGGGTCATTATACTACATCTCATGATTGGTGTACTACTATTACCTAGATTGCAAAATAAGAACATGAATGATATTATGCAATGGTAAAAAAAAAGAGAAAAAACCCTTAAAGAGGTACTTTGTTAAGGTTTCCCTATTTCATGATCACATGTGGAAGACAAGACTGGATATGAAACGTGAAAAGTGCTTGGAATGGCCTGGCATGCTACACAAAAAGAGTACAGATGGGCATTTTGTTTCAGATAAAGTTGCAGTATGGGCCTTTGTCCATTAGTACTAACAAATCACTCAATTTCAAAGGAAGATTTTCAGAAGACATCCATGCTTATCCTTGTGCTGAAGGATTGAAAGAAACAGAAATCTAAACCTAGGAGAACTTGTTTCTAAGAAAGAACATTTAAGCTACCATGTCAATGGAAGTCTCCATTTCTGTTCTTTCAGAAAATAAAATCTCTCATCATTTTCCATCATCTACAATTTAACATATCCTCTCTCATTGCTTTATACTTGAAGTATATATGAATATCTCTGCACACACAAAAAATTAATTTGTTCTACACAGCAAGTCAAGCAACCTTGTGAAGTTATACATCAGAACTTCTTGTGCAGTGGAATTGGAGGCGGCCTAGCACTATTTAAGAAACTGCCTCTTCTACCTGGAAAACATAAAGATGGCATAGAACCTCTTGATACCTTCTTCGCTATGATGGGCTTAGGAAGTGTGTATGATTTGTGAAGATCCAAACCATTCGCATAACTCTTAGATGCCTTCCCTTTCCTTCTATTACGCGTTTCGTTCTTTGCAAGATCTTCAATGCTTGCTACCCTAGATAGAGATGTAAAAGACTGGGACTTGCCTTGATAATATTTAGATAATCCTCGCCTGCATAGAGTAGAATATGACAAGAGGATTTAGGAGAGTTTCGACAAGAAAGAGATCAAGATTTACAAAACTGTACTTTCTATTATTTTCTCCAAACAAAAGGGCTGGGATTAATTGTGTTAGATTCTTGTATAAGATGATCAAACAAGTACTTACTTGATAGGCAGATGGGACAGGAGCTCAGATAATTCAAACAAAGGGCCATTAGAGTTTGAGGATGAACATGCATCATCCACCATATCTAATGAAGAAGTTGTTGATCCATTAGTAGTACTTGAATTATCTAGGGAAGATGTGTTGTAGGAATCATCCTCACCACCACCACCACCTACCCATTGATCCTTATGTTTTTCATAGCTATCATCATTTCTTCGTGCTGTACATGGAGATTGGAGCCTTTTTTCTTGACCTTCACCCATTGACGAGTAGAGTTGTGAAGAAGACAAAGGATAAAGCGCATAAAGTAGTTCCTAAAACCACAGTATATCTCAGACATACAATGAGCTTGGAGACATTCTCTAGAAGGCACAACTTATATCCATATACAGAATATTACATGCATAAAATAATACATGGATTAGGTTGGTACTCTTTAAGAGGAATGAAACCAAATGACAGAGAGTAGCATAAACTTTTAATGATTTCTAAGGATAATAACTCCACATGTCACAAGCCCATTACTTGACCTTCGACAATAATTTCGATTAGATGGATTGAAAACTCATTTGGCCTGAGTTGCACAAAGAATCCATGCACTTGGTTTGTGTTCTTGATCAGTAAGGTCACTTTCCCACGTCATGGTGACATATTTTCTTATTTGCCTTATCCTTAGATTCGATATTATCTATTCTTATGGTTTGGATTTCTTGACCTTGTCTACTGTTACAAGGAAAGGATAAGCATTATAGCTGTGAAGCCATCATCCATATTCATGAGTCACCATTCAATGCACCCAGGGCCCTACTGCTAGCACTTTGTTTACTGTTTTCTTTTCTTTTCCGTAGTATTTGCTAGGGTTTGGTTTTTTTAGGTAAAAAGGGTTTAGGAATTAGCAGAGTTTGGATGCTAAAAGAGGCACTGTTCTAGTCTGCTTCTGGGCTTATTTAAACCATATCTCGGACACTTGCCTCGAGTATAGTTATTATAAGAGTCTATTTCTGTTCTTATATTTCCTCCCAGCGGGTTCCAGCTTATATGAAATTGTTATGGTATTTCTTTTTTCTGTTGTTTTCCTTTTTCCTATTCTATACATATCATCTCATTTTGGCTCAATGATATTTCTATGCGATTAAGCAAACAATAGACCAAAAAAAAAAGAGGATTTAATTGTTTTGCATATTAAAAATTGACAAAAAAAAAAAAAAAACTAAAAGAGAGTAGCATTTTAATGTGTAAAACATGTCTCATCTTCTCACATTTCATTATTCATAGAACTATTCACTTGGCAAATTCCCTTCCTCGATCCCTTAAGAGTTTATATTTGGTTAAATTTATTCATCTAACTTTAGTTTCTTTTAATTTGGTTCTTAAAAGTTTTTTGTGATTAACCTAATTTTTTCCATTCTCTTCATATTTCATAATATCATGTGTTTGGGATGTTGAAGATTGTTTCGAGATTAAATGGCAGGTCAATTTTACATTAGAGAGTTCTTACTAATTATGAAAATACAAAATTAAAAGAATAAGATCCCATTGACATTGACAAAAATTGATAGCCTTTTCCCCATGTATATTACATAAGAGGCATATATATCTACATTTTAGTCCCTTAATTTTTATTTTTATTTACATTCAATCCCTTTTTTGAATTTTTTGTTTGGCTCCCGAACTTCATTTGTTTAATTTTTCAGTTCTTAGATTTTGAGACAAAAAAGAGAAAAGTCATTGAAAAAATTTAAGGAGGGACAAAACTCTTAGATGACTGAATTACTTTTGATTTTAGTATTTATGGATTCAACTTTAAGACGAACTTAATAGAAGTAATTTTCATCTTCAATTATGATGAAAAAAATAGATCGAAGCTCGACATGTTTTTTTTATTTGATGATTTTAAGTTTTTAGGCTGATTAGAAATTGTCTTGTTATTAGAAACAAGGCCATAAAGATTTATGGGGTTCTTTTTCTATGGTCTTTTTTTGTGAAAACAAATGGTTGGCATATGGGTTTTTGAGGTTAAAAAAATTGGATCCTGATTTTGAGGTCACTTAAGCCACCTTCATTAATCGAAAGAGATAGTAGATAAACAACGTGTTATTTATCAAAACAGATAATGCACTGCCAATCTAATTAAATAAAAATTAGACCATATAATTTTTTTAAAAACATAAAAACCAGACATGTGAATTTGAGTTTCTAAGCCCAAGAAGACCTGGATCTTCACTAGGCTAGGTGTATTGACCCATTCTTACAGCCTACATACACACAGGAGCCCATTCTTCTGCACCCAGTCGTTCAATTTTCTTATCTTATTTTTTTCTCTTTTCACTTGTTATAATTAGATTATTTTAAATGAATTTGTTTAAATAATTATCTAATTATATTATTATTTTCAAATAATATTAGTGTCTTTAGGATAACATGCATAATTTTCTAAATTCGGATAAAATATCCATATTTATTTTATTTTTCTACAAAATTTAAACTATCACTTTTCTTAAGAAAATGTAATTTTATTGTTGTATAATTAAATAAAATAAAAAATTGAAGAGCTTCTCATACCATGAGATCAAATATCTTCATATGCATCTATCTTTCAACTTTCTACTTTAGTCTCTAATTTGTGATGGCCACTATTTTATGTTTTATTAGTTTATATAGTTTTTAATTTATTTTATTAAATGCACAGATCAACTTTCCAATTATTAATTAAAACTTTTCATGCAATGCTTGTTCATTCTTTTTTTTTTTTATATTAGAAATTAACCTGGAATATACTTTCCAATTTATTTTATACTAACAATTATTTTTTTTTATAGAATTTCAATTATTACTTTTCTTAAGAAAATATATTTTTATTTTTGTATAATTAAATAAAAGAAAATTTTGAAGAGCGCTCCATGTCATGAGATCAAATATCTTTATGCGCATATATCTATCAACTTCCTGCTTTAGTCTCTCATTAACATTGACAAGTATTTTTATGATTTATTGATTTATATAATTTTAATTTATTTTATTAAATGTATGGATAAGCTTTTCAATTCTAAATTAAAGTTTTTTCTATATAGTATTTTTGCATTATTTTCTTATAATAAAAATTAACTTAATTGGAATCTTACCTATAAAAAAACTAGAATACTTGGCTAGTTAACATATACTACAACTTCTTAGCATTTCATTGTAGCAATAAACAGTGAAAAGTCAATTTGATGTTCAAAATTTCTTTTCTTTCATTACATCTTTCCATGCCTAATTTGGTGACCAATTGGTCAAAATTGTTTAATAAAAGAAAAATTAAATAATGGGGGACCGAAGTGTAAAACACGAAGAAATATTATGACCCATCTATACTTTATAGAAAAAGATCATTTCCATCATCCAATTTTTATTCTCCACCTCTAGCAGTCCCTATGTTTTTTTAAAATTTCATTTTGGTCTAAAAATTTATTTTTTATTTTTTTGTTTTTAAGTTAGAGAGGTAGAGAGAAAGTCATCAATTGACATGGATTCCAATCACTAGAAAGGTTTATTATGTTTTTTACAAGATTTTTTTGAACGATAAAAGTTTGATGATTACTGTTTCGAACTATAATATTGTCTAAAAAAAACAATCAAGGTTCAAAAAGAAAATCTTGGTCGGTATAATTTTTAGTTTTCGAACCTTCTTTGAGTTTTTTTTTTTATGTTAATAGATTTGTTTTCTAATATTTCAAGGTTGTTGTTTGTCATTGCGTTTCGGAAGTGTTTTTGAAAAAAATTAAATTTTTTTTATTTTTTTCTTTTTCTTCAAATTAATATTTTTTAATATTTTCAGATCATTTTGATATGTTGATGTTAAAAATAAAAAAATATATTATTTTGATGTGTTTTGGAATGAAAAGTATTTTGAAAAGCAACAGCTACCATACTCCTAAACATATGAATTTTGTATTTGAAAATAAAAAATATTGTTTAAATAAAAGATGGGCATTCGTGAATCGACCCTTGCCCGTGTGTGTGTCCAACTAGTTAAGGTGACGGACATGAATTTCTACTTTTCTCCCACACAGGTTTGAATCCCGCAGTCCATGTTTGTTTTATATTTTTCATTTAACCTTTTTTTTTTTTGAAACTTCATTTGTTTTTTCTTTAAAAAAAAATTATTCGCTCTCTTCAATGTTCATTCTTTTTTTTTTTTAATCCGTGGCCCATTTTTTAAGTTTTGTTTTGTTTATTTTTTTTTAGTTTTTAAGAATGTATGGAAATATTATATAAATAAGTTAATTTTTTTTTAAAACCTAGTAATTTGAAGAGTTAATTTGCCATAATTAAGATTATAATTAGATTATGTTGGCAACAATCTCACTAATTAATATCACCAGCTCTAAGCGACTTTTCCCGACTCAAGATTTTTTAAGAGCAACAATATGTTTGATTTAAATTATTTGATTTAAATAAAGAAATAACCTCCAATTTGCCATAATTAAGACTAGTCATCTCAGTTTTATTAAAAATACGTTGCTTCTCATTGGTTACAATTTGCTTATTATTAAAAATAACCTCTCCAATTTTCCATAATTAAGACCAGTCATCTCAGTTTTACAACTAATTAAGAAAGAAACCAAAGGATTGATAGTACATCCATTATCAAGCTCCCTAACAACAAGCAGCATCAGTTGGTAAAAAGTAACACGGCCACAATTTTAGAAAAACAAAAGGTTTGTGCCAGCGCCAAGACCAGGTTAAGGGTTCTTAGGATTCAATAATAAACCAAGTTTCAGGGTGTTTACTATTCTATCCGGGACCCATTTGGGTTCAGGCTGAGATTTGGCTCGGAGGATCAAGATTCAACTTCGAACCATGCATTCCGGGACCAAGTTTAGAGCGATCAAAGTTCGGGATAAAACCTGATCCAGGACACTCGGAAGTCGATCTTAGACCAATTCATGCAAGTTCGGTGTCATGATATGATTTAGGTTGGGGCTGGTGTTGAGGTTCAAATAAAACTGAGTTTAAGGCACTAGGGTTTAGGTGTGTGAATCTTAGGGTTGAAGGCGAGACTAAGACTGTGTCTAAGGATCGAGCGTGCAATCTTTATAATCAAGTCAAACTGAGTATGGGTTTTCAAAGTGGCAGGTAGAGGTCGAACCCATAGTGAATGCATCCTGGCCAGGGCACGTGAATATAACTTAAGTTATCCAATTAAAAGTAGGTGCATTTTGTGGGGAAAGGAAGAAGAAGAAGAAGAAGAAGAAGAAACCAAACAAGTTTTGAAGTTTTTAATAAAAAATAGTAATAAAAAACGGAAATGATACCAAAACGGTGCCTTTAATTTTTATATATTCCTTAATTAAAAGTAATCAAATGTGAACTTAAATGTTCAAACTACGTTGCATTAATCTCTAGCAATATGTATTAATAAATTCAGCTTGGATTAAACAAAGAGAGAAGCTGAATAATTTGTGTAAAATATTGCACCGTCAAATGAACAAAGACTATATATTTATTTTTATTTGATTAAAAAGTCCATCTCTTTTGGAAGAAAAAAGAAAGGGTCGCAGGGGCAAGAAACTAGAGGGCATCGAAGAGAAATGGTGACGAGAGGATGAGGGAATTGACTTTTGTACATGTCATCTACCACAAAAAACCAAAAAGGGCTAAAGATGACCGTGGATGAGGTTTGATGGGCAGTTTAGCCTCCACCACATCATCTTTAATGTAAGGCCGTACCATCCATCTTATCCATGGCCACGTGTACACCAATTCAACCATCCATAATAATAATAATAATCTTATCCATGGCCACGCTTGAGGTTCGTCCTCCAGGAACTCTTTTTTTCTTTTTTTTTTTATTTATAAATATACCTGTCAGCTTCACAGTATCTTACATATTTACTAGACTTGTAGAATATTTAATGAACCATGAAAAATAATTATTATATGCGCAAGTTTACCTCAACACCTTACACTAATAAAAAAACAAAATAATAATAATAATAATAATAATAATAATAATATAATAAGCATTATAAAAGACTTGGTACCATGCTTGATAAGGTCTAGCCAATCTCTAGCACAAAAGTGTCACGTATTTGGTAAACAATATATCATTGCCTGCTCCCGCGGGACATTCATTTATGTTGGATTGGAATGCCATTTAAATTGTATTTTTTTAAATTTAAATTTAAATTTTATTTTATTAAAAATTATTTTTTTAATATTTTTAAATTGTTTTGATGTGTTAATTTTAAAAATATTTTTTTTTAAATAAAAAATATTTTATATCATAATACATATTATAATTTTAAATAGTGTGTACAATGTGAGGACAAAAAAGATAGCGGTCAAAACTCACAAATTATGATGAGAATATTGATAAGCTTTCTAGAATAAAGTTGAAGCATTAAAATTAAAATTAATTAAATTACGTTTTTCATGCCTTTTCCTTTTATCATAATATTTTTTATTTATTCTATTATATTGTCATAGTTTTATATACTGGGATGTGTTTCTCTGTAGATGGATTTTTCTTACATTATATTTATCATTATTATAAATTAGAATTAAATGTTATAGTTAAAAAAAAACAAGGAACAATATTAAAAAAAATTGTTTTTATCATTTTCATATTTCAAGGGACATGTCTTTATATACTTCACTTTTTTAAAATTTTATTTTTCTTACCTTTCAATTGACAGAGATGAGAGAGAGTGTTGTTGAAAAGAGAGAGGAGAGAGAAAAGAAATTAAGCGAAGCAAAAAAGTTTCTTGAACTTGATTGATTCAAGAGGGAGGAGGCTCTGACGTGAAGCATGAAGAGTTGACATTTGCTGCCTCCATTGCCGTTCGAGCAATATTCTTCTCGTCACGCATAATATTTCCACTACTCGCCATGAAGCTTTCACACACATGGAGGGTCAGAAAGTTTGTGCAGATTGATTTGGAATGATTTGTTCGCTTATCTTCTCGTTAACATTCGATTTGGTGTTAGTATGATCAAGGTAAATTAACTTTTTTTCCTCTGTTATTTTCCCTTTGGGTATGGTAATAAAAACTCACAAAGAACAAGATATGCCTTCGATTTTTACAGGTTGATGGAAGTTTGAACGAGTCAGAGGGACAAATGTTGAGCTTGCGAAGGATTCTCAGCGCCAAGCAGAGCTGTGC